>Ga0209324_10001124_pt1 | contig 18403 bp, 15 predicted proteins | sample Rifsed19ft3_FD_184015 | JGI IMG/M metagenome (GOLD analysis project Ga0209324, IMG submission 184015) | Soil microbial communities from Rifle, Colorado, USA - sediment 19ft 3 (version 2) | ecosystem: Environmental > Terrestrial > Deep subsurface > Rock core/Sediment | place: Rifle, Colorado...
GATTTGGGAGACATCTGATTGATACACAAACCCTTCAAATTTGTTACTTCGATTCCAATATTTTTTATCCACTTTCACTTTTTCTAGTCTTTCATCCTTGATCCAATTTAAAAATACAGAAGGTTTTTAATTTTCCCACTGAAATTAGTAGTATAAAGAATATGGCATTGCTTCCTAGTTCTCGTCAGAGCAACTAAAAATTTATTAATTTCGAAATCTGTTAGATTGTTGTTATTTCTAGGTAAATCACCATCTTGTACCCCGATTATAAATACATGCTGGGCAGAAAGCCCCTTAGCCCCTTCAAAAGAAGTTAAAATAATTTTTGGATTAAGTGCACCCTCAACTTCTGATATATCTGATATATGTTGAACGCCTTTAGTTACTTGAAAATCTTCCAACTCCTTTAAAATCTTTTCTTTAAAATCTTCAGGTATGATGTTAATCAAATTTTTTCTTAGGTCTTTAGTTTCTTTTATTACTTTTTCAAAAAAGTTTGGTTTACTTATCTCTAAAACTACCCTCCAGCCAAGGTTGGACTCTTTATTATTCTTTAGTATCTTCATACCATCTTCAAGGTCCAGTTTTAAGTTATCAGTATCCTTTTTAATCTCATTACAATCATGGTTTTGAAATGTTAAGTATTCATGTACCTGTCTAAGATATTGTATAGAACCTATGATTAAAACAGTTGTAAATCCTTTTTCTTTAGATTCCTTGATTTCTTCCTTTTCAATTTTACAAATTTCATTACTTATATACCTACCAAAATAATTGCTGGATTTCGATTTTTTATTCTGAATTGTTGTTCTTATTAGTTTTATTTTGGGATATTTTTCACTATCGGACTTTTTAAGGGGAGGTAAATAATTAAACGGTTTATCTATTCTTTCGCTTAACTTGCTACATGATTTTGCTGTTTCAACAACGTCATTAAACGCATTAACTATTACCTCTGTACAACGAGTACAGTAAGGAAGTTCAAACTTTTCATAATCTTCATCATAAAATAAATCTCTAATATGTTTAGGATCAGAATTCCTGAGATATAAATATAAAGCTTGATCATCATCCCCAGTAATTAAAATTGGACTTTTTTGTGAAATGAGTTTTAATAAAGATACTTCTAATAGATTGAAGTCTTGATACTCATCTACTATCACCAATTTGTAAGATTTGTGATTATTATCTTGCAATAAACATTGATATACTCTAAAGACAGAATCATCATAACCAACAGCATCATAGTAATTAGCTCTCTCTATAAAAAATTGAACATCTTCTCCAATATTCAGGCTGCGCATTGATTTAATGAATTGTGGAGGTGTGGATTCATTCAAAATTTCCCAATCTGATTTAACAACCTCAATAATTTTTGGGAAATATATGAAATCTCCACTAAGGCTTATACGATAATTTGCATTTACTGTGTAGAACATAATGGCAATAACCATGAAAGGTAAAAACCTTAGCTAAACCTGATAAATCCTTTTCAAGATCAGATTTTAGGTTATTAATGAAAGTTAGAACCAAGCATTTATTTTTATTGATACCTAGACTAGATATTATGCTTTTAAATGAAGTAGTTTTTCCAGTTCCAGGACCTGCAATTATGAGTTTTTTATCTGAATCAGACTCAATGATTTTTTGTGTATGTAAATTTAATTCTTCCCAAAATTCTTTATCTTTATTCATGCAATTTCGTAATAGGTGATCCTATAAAATTAATCAAGAAATTACGTGAATTATTATTCAATAATATTAGAGAAATAGGGTGATGGCTTGAAATATAAAATATTATCAATCCAAAATTGAAAAGGAATTTGACTCCAGGCACAAATGATAAGAATGACACTGAACCTAAAAATGGATAAAACAAACTCTTTACTAAGCTCCGTGATCTCTGTGGCAAACTAGGTTAAATATCCAAATTTCTCACGTTTAGGGCGTTTTTCTCTATAAATTCCTTTCTAGGCTCGACCTTATCACCCATTAGAATTGTGAAGATTTCATCAGCCTGAACCGCATCTTCAACCCTTACCTGTTTGAGCACACGGGTTTCAGGGTTCATCGTAGTTTCCCATAGCTGTTCGGGATTCATTTCACCAAGCCCTTTATACCTCTGGATAAACATTCCCTTCTTTCCGCGAGCGAGAATATATTCCGTAACCTCTTTTAGGCTTCCTAGCTTAGTTTCACTGCTTTGCTTCTCTCTATGACCATCCTCCTCAGACTGAGAACCCGATACTAAAACGAAATAAGGCGGATCCCCGACCTGTTTAATGGTGTCACGGAGGTTTTTAAGCTCGGCGAAATCGGGCGAGTTTAGAAAATCAAAGTCAATTAGTGTGTTTCTATTTCTTCCGTTTTCTTTAAAATGATAGATAACCCTTGAGCAGTTATGCTCTTCATCTTCTTCCAAATCCCAATCAAGCGCTGAAATATCAGTATAACGTTTTTCAATCCACTTTTTAATCCCCTTTAAATTCTCATCGAGTTCTGACTCGCTTCCAATCTTTAGATGACTCTTTCTAAAGCTATCGCGACTGGCAAATGCATCAACAATTCTAGTATCCCTTCCCCACATCTTAAGCCTCTCGAGAATTTTGCCATATGATATAGATTTTTTTATAATATCAAGAAGCCTATCGCCCTTGATTTCTTTATATTCCCCATCTCTACTTACTTTCAGAATAACCCCCTCAATGCCGATGTGAAGGAGATGATTCTCAAACTCGTGATCATCCTTAAGATACTTTTCCTCTTTACCGCGTTTAATCCTGTAAAGCGGAGGTTGCGCCACGTAGAGGTATCCCCTTTCAATAATCTCTGGTACCTGCCTATAAAAGAATGTGAGAAGTAGTGTCCTAATATGTGAGCCGTCAACATCAGCGTCACTCATAAGGATTACTCTATGATAACGGAGTTTCGAGATATCAAAATCATCGCTTCCGATACCAGTTCCAAGGGCAGTAATCATAGTCCTTATTTCTTCATTGCTAAGCATCTTATCAAACCTTGCTTTTTCAACGTTTAGAATCTTCCCACGAAGCGGGAGAACAGCCTGATTTAATCTTGCCCTTGCTTGTTTAGCTGAGCCTCCTGCAGACTCTCCCTCAACAATAAAAAGCTCTGAGTACTGTGGGTCACGTTCCTGGCAATCGGCAAGCTTTCCTGGGAGTGAACCCGACTCGAGCGCACTCTTTCTTCTTGTAAGCTCACGGGCCTTTCTTGCTGCCTCTCTTGCCCTTGCGGCATCTACGGTCTTTTCAATGATTTTTCTAGCAACTGAAGGGTTCTCTTCGAAAAAGGTCCCAAGCTTTTCGTTAAGAAGCGTCTCTACAATTCCTTTAACCTCTGTATTTCCAAGCTTAGTCTTTGTCTGTCCTTCAAATTTAGGATTCGGAAGCTTTACGTTTATAACCGATGTAAGACCCTCTCTTGTGTCTTCTCCACTTAATACGACCTTTGCATTTTTAAAAAGTCCCTGGTCTTCAGCGTATTTATTTATTGTTCTTGTAAGCGCCCCCCTAAATCCAGTTAGATGCGTGCCACCCTCAACGTTATTAATGTTATTTGCATAACAGAATATAGTTTCTGTATATCCATCATGGTACTGGAGAGCAACCTCAACAACAATGTCGTCCTTCTCCCCAGAAACATAAATAGGTTTTGGATGAAGTGTGTTTCTATTCTTGTTGAGTTCATGAACAAATGCAACTATTCCCCCTTTGTAATAAAACTCCTGCTCTCTTCCGCCGCGCTCATCTAGAAGCTTTATCCTTAGACCGCTGTTTAAAAAAGCAAGCTCCCTGATTCGATGTGTAAGCGTGTCATAGTTGAATTCATTAACCTCAAAGATCTCTGGGTCTGGCTTAAATCTAATTTTCGTTCCGCTTCTTTTCGTCTTTCCTGTCTCTTTTAATTCTGAAACAGGTTCTCCCCTCTCGTATTTCTGATACCAGACCTTACCCTCTCTTCTTATCTCAAGAATCAGGTACTCGGAAAGTGCATTTACAACTGTGACCCCAACACCATGGAGACCGCCCGAAACCCTATATACCTTACCATCAAATTTTCCACCGGCATGGAGCATAGTCATAACCACTTCTGCAGCGGATTTCCCCGTCTCTTCATGGATGTCTATAGGGATACCACGACCATTGTCCTCTACCGTTACGCTACCATCTGCATGGATTGTTACACTTACCTCATCACAAAATCCTGCAAGGGCCTCATCAACGCTGTTATCGAGCACCTCAAAAACGAGGTGATGAAAACCCCTTGTGCTTGTATCACCTATATACATATCTGGGCGTTTTCTAACAGCCTCTAACCCCGGTAGGACCTTAATTGCTTCGGCTGTATAGGAATTATCTTCTTTATAATTCTTTCCTTCCGCTACTCTTTCCATTTCTAAACTAGACCACCTCCATTAATAAATTGGAAGTTAATAAATGTTACCATAAAACCCGATAAACGTAAAGAAAATCAAGGGGTTTCGCAGGATCACAAAGAGTAGGGGCACGTTGCAACGTGACCCTACCAGGTGGCTAGGTGGCAACGAGCAAGACTCGTTGCCTACCCACAGTTGCGCTATTGATGTAATAGCTTTCAATTCAAACCTTTGGCGGTGTAATACCTATTTGCTTTTGATATTTACCCTTCTTATCGGCATAAGATACCTCGCATACTTCGTCTGCTTCAAAAAAAATAACCTGAGCTATTCCTTCATTTGCGTAAATCCTTGCTGGAAGCGGTGTTGTGTTTGAAATCTCTAGTGTTACAAACCCTTCCCATTCAGGTTCAAATGGAGTTACGTTAACTATTATCCCGCACCTTGCATAAGTGGATTTACCAACGCAAAGCGTAATAACGCTTCTAGGGATTCTGAAATACTCAACCGTTTTTGCGAGTGCAAATGAGTTTGGTGGAATGATACAAACATCGGATTTAATTGATACGAATGACTTTTCATCGAATCCCTTTGGATCAACAACGGTGTTATAAACATTAGTAAAAACCTTAAACTCATCGCTTACCCTGATGTCATAACCATAAGCTGATAAGCCATATGATATAACACCTTTTGTCATCTGTTCCTCGACGAATGGTTCAATCATCTTGTGCTTGAGCGCCATTTTTCTTATCCAATGATCGGGCTTCACACCCATTTCTTCTTTACTCCTTTCAATATGTTATAAAAATTAAAAGGGATACTACCATACTTGGGAATGTTACTCAATTCATTGCAGGTCAAATCTTGAGATATCAAAACTGAGAGCCTGTAGGCATATTCTTGTCTATGTCTGGATTTTAAATAGCCACTCTGACACAAGGCACACGCAACCGCACTTAATGAGTATAGCTTCTCTCTCTGGGCATCTTACCTTATCACCAAGCTTTGAATGGATCGGGACATATCCAGCTCTTGCGGCTTTCGGAGTAGCTTCGATATTAGAAATTTCTGCTTATTATATTCCATGGCTTGATAATCTACTTGATACAATCGCTGCACCAACTGTATTTATTGCCGGAACGGTTGTAATGGCGTCAACTATTACCGATATGAGTCCATTTCTCAAGTGGACTCTTGCTTTCATAGTTGGTGGTGGCGTTGCAGGCACTGTTCAAGGGTTTACTAGCATAACAAGAGGGCTTCTAGTGCAACAACTGGAGGTTTAGGAAATCCAGTTATTTCAACCCTTGAAGCTGGTGGATCAACAGCTCTTTCAGTTCTATCACTTACATTGCCAATAGTTGCTGGAGTCGCCGCACTCTGTGTTCCTTATTTTGCTTCGAAAAAGGTGTTTAGAAAGATATTTAAACACACTGATCTTAAAACTCAGCAAGAATGAGAATGAATTAAATCATATAGAAATCTCAATCGTAAGAATAAAAACGAACTGATCACAGACAATTGCTTTGCTACTTTATAAGGATTTTTGAATAGTGCTTACTTCCTAAGTAATTTAATGCCCATTTTTTAATAACTTCAGATGTTATAATTACCTAAAGATTGAATGTTAATCACGTTATGATTTTATAAAAATGGATGAGAAAAAGCCCACCCCTCAAGAAATAGCGGAAGAGAACAAGAAGATAAGGATGCTAAGATTTATGGTTGATTTTACAATATCCCTTATCTATCAGGGAAACTTAACAAAGGAAGAAGCGGTAGAGCACTTTCTAAAAGTAAGAGACTTTGCCCTAAGACTCTTTCCAGGAAAGGAAGAGGCATTTGAGATAATCTATGCCCCTAGATTCAAAAGAATCATTACTGAAATATATGGACTCCACTGAAAAAGAAAGCGTAACCAATCTCTATTATGAAATTCCACCTTCTCGTGAAGAAGCTGAAGCCATTCAGAAAGAGCTTCAAAAAAGGGTCATTACGCAAAATGGATTTAAAGAGATAAAAAGAGTAGCAGGGATAGACCTTGCGCCTATCCAGGGTGAAGAAAGGCTTGTATGCGGCATAATTGTTTTTTCATTCCCAGAACTCGAAGAACTGGAAAGGGTTTCGGCAAGGGTTGATGAGCAGTTCCCTTACATCCCCGGGCTCCTTGCCTTTAGAGAAGGGCCAGCAATAATCGAAGCCTTTAAAAAGGTCAAATACAAACCTGACCTGATTATGGTTGACGGCCAGGGAATAGCGCATCCACGTGGGCTTGGAATCGCAAGTCATGTTGGGGTGATTCTAGATATTCCATCAATCGGTGTAGCAAAGAAAAGGCTCTATGGTAAATACAACGAACCGCCTGACAGTGAAGGCTCATGGACTCCTCTCATAAATCCGAATAGAGGTTCCCTGAAATCCCTCCCTCCGGATGGGAATGTGGGGTCTGGAGGGGGGTTTTATCGGGCTCCTTATAGCTACCCCAGATCCCAAGGAAACACCATCGGTGCTGTAGTTAGAACCAAAAAAGGAACGAAGCCCGTTTTTGTATCAATCGGGCATAAAATAGATTTGAGAACTGCTGTAAGAATCACACGTGAATGCACTAAGGGTTATAGAATCCCTGAACCTACAAGAAAGGCAGATATTTTTGTCGCACAACAAAAAACAGTAAAATACTAAAAATTTTGCAGCCCCTAAGGCGCAAAGTCTGTGTTGAGATCAGTCGAAACTGTGCAAAGGTTTATTCGTAAGTCGTAAAGCGTGAGGCGTAAGAGGTAAAATAATCCCCTAACACCCAACGACTTACGCCTAACGATTAAGGATCGAACATGCCTGAGCGATTTTCTTGGATAATTACTGGGAAGCTTGCTGGAATGGAAAGGCCGGGTTTAGTCTCCGTGCTAGAAGAAGACTTAAAATTCCTAAAAGACACTGGGATTGACATAATTGTCAACCTTGAAGAACACTTGAGAAATTGGGATGGATTCGAAGTAAAGCATATTCCAATAAACGATTTTAAGGCCCCAAAACTGGCTGACATTGGAGAGTTCGTAAAATTTATTGACAGTAAAATCCAAGAAGGAAAACGGATTGTAGTTCACTGCTATGCTGGTATGGGAAGAACAAATATTATGCTCGCAAGCTACCTTGTATATTTAGGAATGGAACCAGATAAAGCTTTAGATATAGTAAAAGAGAAGCGACCTGATCAATCAATAAATGAAGAGCAGGAGGAAGCACTGAGAGAATACTCCTACATCGCAAACGATCGAAAAAAGATTTAATGCACAAATTTTCTAATGCTTTGAAACAGTTAATGATTCCAAAGATCTTAAAGATTAAAATTCCCTAGCATCTCTAGTCTTTTTCTGGTAAAGTTAATACAACAAAATTTATAAATGTAATTGACTACATTTATGCAGGAGGAAAATGGGTAGTAATTATTCTAAAGAAACAATAGAACAATTAAAATTTGGTCAAGGAAAAACTTTTTACGGTGACGCAACGCTAGTTATCTTAAAAGCTTTTCTTCAATCAGGAGTAAGCTACTTAGGTGGCTATCCAGGCTCGCCTACAGCAGGGCTAATTGATGCTATCTCTGATGCATACGAGCCTATATTAAAAGACATGGGCATATACTTTGACTGCTCAGGAAATGAAGCCTCTGCAGCAGCGCTCCTTTCAGCATCAATTAGCTATCCAATACGCGGTTCTGTGAACTGGAAAATCGTAGGAACTAATGTTGCATCAGATGCCCTATCGCATATTTCTTCTTCAGGCGTTACAGGTGGAGCTATGGTTATCGTCGGAGAAGACTATGGATGTGACAGTACTTGTGTTGCAGAAAGGGCGCTTCCATTTGCGCTAAAGTCCACGATGGCTGTGATTGACCCAAGAGGAGACTTGCAGCATTTAGCAAAAATGGTTGAAGAGGGATTTAATCTCTCTGAATATACAAACATGCCGGTGATGTTTCTTTTATCTACAAGGGTCGCACACATAAGAGGAAAAATAACCTGTAAAGATAATATCCAGCCAAAGATAAGTATGCTGAGCCCCCTTAATGACTTAACTACCGACTTAAATAAAATACCCCTTCCACCATTTACGTATGAGCAGGAAAGAAATAAGTTTTCAAAAAGAATACCTGCAGCAAGGCAATTCATTGTAGAAAGAAGGCTTAACGAAATTATCGAGGGTAATGATCAGAACTTAGGAATAATCACCCATGGAACGATATTCAACTCCATGATGAGGTGTCTATATAACCTAGGTGAAGCTAATCTTTACGGTGAAAGTAGAATTCCCATACTCAATCTAAACGTGATTCATCCACTTGTTCCAGAAGAAATCGTCAATTTCTTGAGGGATAAACAGGCAGTACTAATTGTTGAAGAAGGGATGCCTAATCTAATCGAAGAGCAGATAAGAGCAATCGCTCAGAGAGCAAAATTAGGTGTTGATATTTTTGGTAAGGACATTCTCCCTCAAGCTGGTGAATATACACCAGACCATATAATTAAGGGTATCGGCAGTTTCCTTCTTAAGAATACAACCTCTACTTATGAAAAAGAAAGAATTGAGGAAAAAAGCGAATACATAGCAAAGCATAAAGAAAAGGCGGCAAACTTTCTTAAGGAGCCTGTAACAAAGAGAAACCCCGTTTTTTGCACTGGTTGCCCTGAGAGACCAGTCTTTACTGCGATAAAAATCCTTGAAGATAAATACGGTAAATCTTACTATGCTTCGGATATTGGGTGCTATTCAATGAGTGGACTCCCACCTTTTGACCTCAGCAATTCTATAACAGGAATGGGGATTGGACTTGCATCGGCAGGAGCCCTTTCCCGAATGGCTAATAAGAGAGTAATCTCATTTATGGGAGATGGAACCTTTTGGCATAGCGGACTTACGACTAGTATTACAAATGCCGTATATAACAAGCAGGATGCGGTCCTAATTATCCTTGAGAATTTCTGGACATCCATGACTGGTCATCACGAAAACCCTGCTTCAGGAAGGAACATGAGGCAGGAAGGCGTCGGTATGGATATTGAAAAGGCACTCAAGGGAGCCGGTGTTAATTGGATCAAAAAGGTAAATCCTTATGATTTACATGAATCAATGGGAGCTCTTGAGAAGGCTTACAAAGCAGATAAGGGATTGAAGGTAATAATTTCGAAAGCTGAATGCCAGCTAGAAAAAACCCGAAGAGAAAAGGTCGTAATAAAAAGAAAAATCGAATCTGGTAAGCGTATGGTTCAGCCAATACTAGGCATTGATCCTGATATTTGCACAGGAGACCACTCGTGTATAAGATACAATGGATGCCCTTCACTCACACTTAAGGAGAGTCCGACTATACTAAGGGATGATCCCATCGCAAGTATAGAGCACTCGTGTGTAGGTTGTGGATTATGCGGAGAGATAGCTCATGCCGCTGTGCTTTGCCCTTCCTTCTATAAGGTTGAGGTAATTAACAATCCTTCTCTTTTTGATAAACTAGCTAATAAGGTTAATCTTTTTTTTCTTCATCTAATCACCAAAAACGGATGGACAAACTAACACCCATACTCGGGTAACTATTCAGCCACAAATTAGCACATATGGACACTAGTGAAAATAAGCAAGATGCACGATGCAGGATATAGTGTGGTTGTAACTTTCGTTCATCATGAATCTTGCATCATGCATCTTGCATCGTTTTACCCGTTTAAATTCGTGTTTATTTGTGGTTAAATAGTTAAGATTTCGGATTGATAACGTGTAAACCAAACATGGAAAGAAGCAGTGAGTTATTAAAGATCTTAATTCCAGCTGTAGGAGGGCAAGGGGGCGGGGTACTTACAGAATGGTTGGTTCAAGCCTTTTTCCTTGAGGGTTTTGAGGTTCAGGGAATAGGACTTCCAGGACTTTCTCAGCGTGGTGGCTCAACGGTCTACTATCTTGAAGCACACCCAAAGGCTAGCTCGAATGAAAAGCAAATCATATTTTCACAATACCCAGTTCCAGGTGACGTGGATGTGATGCTAGCTCAAGAATTTTTGGAACTAGGAAGGGCGCTTGAAGAGGGATATGGATCGGATAAAACAACGATTGTTACAAGCACACACAGGATTTATTCTACTCTTGAAAAAATGCCAATAAGTAGCGGTATATATTCAGATGAAAATCTGAGGAAACTTGCGATAAACTTTTCATCTAAATTTATCGGGTTTAACGCACTAGATATGGCGAAGGAAAATGGAATGGATGAACTTGGGGTAAACGCTATACTCCTTGGAGCACTAGGGGCCTCAGAAGCACTACCAATTAGCGAAGTTGCTTATCTAAAAGCAATAGAGCAGGCAGGAGTTGCAGTTGGCAGCAACATAAAAGCGTTCAGAATAGGGTGGGACCTTATAAAGTCAGGAAAGTACACAGAGCAGAAAGCAAAACCTCAAAAGAAATGGGAAGATTTTATAAAAGAAAGGGTTGAGAAGCTAGATGCAAAAATGGGTGAAGAGTATATTAAACTGATCAGTGAGATTGAGAAGGATTATCCAACGCGTCTTAGAGAAATCCTAGCAGAAGCACTTTTTAGGTTGATTGATTATCAAGATGTTTGGTACGCAAAAAAATACCTTAGAGAGCTTCAAATAATATATGACATAGATAGGGAGATGAAGGGAGGATTCAAACTCACTGAAGTATTTGCCAAAAACCTTGCCCTTTGGATGAGCTATGAGGATGGGATTCGAGTTGCCGATCTCAAGATTAGACCTGAAAGATTTAAACGAATCAAAGAAGAAATGAGACTCAGGGACGATCAAATGTTTCGTGTTACAGATTACTTGAAACCAGATGCTGAAGAGGTTTATGGACTCCTTCCAAATCTTTTAATAGCTCCAATAGTTCGATTTACTGAAACGAACCTTTTCAGAAGCTACTGGCCCGAAAGTAAGAGGCTAACCGTTGGGCAAAAACCCATAACTACTTCTTTTTCAGGATTTCTAAGGCTATGGCTTCTTACAAAACTCAAGTTTATGAGACCTTATTCATATCGGTATCACAAGGAACATTCGTTGATTAAGAAATACAAGAATAACGTAGAAAAATTCGCAAGGTTAAATTACGATCTTGGATGCATAGTAGCAAAAAGCGCTCAGATAATAAAAGGGTATGGTAGGGTAAGAAGAAAAGCTATGGATGCTTTTATTAGATTCTTAGACAATATCATTATCCCACTTGCTGAATATGAAAAAAAGTCAAGAAAAGCCTTTCATATGTCTTTGGATATTGGAGAAAAATCCCTTAAACTTATTTTAACCTCTACCGAAGAGATAAGTAAAGCTGAAAAACTTGCTCAGGATGTCATGCAAGGAAAGGCAGCTTAGATATTACACCGAGCAATCTTCAAGAACCAAAATCAAAAGCCTCATATTCAGTACAGACGCATTGCAATGCGTCTGTACGATATTTCATCATATTATTGGTATTATATTACCAATGAAAAGAAAAGCCCTTGAGAACAGTTTTATTGCTGATGCGATGCTTGGGACACTTACTAAGTGGCTTAGGCTCGCAGGTGTTGACGTTGAATACGATAAACAAATAGACGACGATACCCTTATAAAGCGCGCCATGTACAGTAGTCTGGTAATACTTACAAGAGATAGATCTATTGCGAAGAGAAAGGACGTTCCAGACCATCTTCTTATCTGGAGCAATCACTTACCAGAGCAGGTTCTGGAGTTTATACAAGTTTTTGAAATTGATACACTCGAGAGTGCTTTCACAAGATGTATACGCTGCAATACCCTACTTGAAGAGGTAGAAAAGGATTCTCTAGAAGGACAGATACCTCCATATGTATGGAAAACTCAGAATGAGTTTAGGCGATGTAACAACTGCAAGAGAATCTACTGGGCTGGAACACATCGAGAAAACGCAGAAAGCTTTTTGAGAAAGGTTATCGGAAATTTCAAGGAATAAGGTAAATAGCAGTTTAAATTTTTTGATTTTCTCTTTATAATTTCAGTACCAATCAGATAAAATCTGAAGCTTGACAGAATTCAATTAAATTAACGGAGGTAACTCAATGAAAGCGATAAGATATCATGAATTTGGTGGTGTTGAAGTTCTAAAATACGAAGACGTGCCTGAGCCAGAAATTTCGGACAATGAGGTTTTAGTTCATGTAAAAGCCGCCTCTCTAAATCACATTGATTTACGTCTAAGGTCGGGAAAGTCTCCAAGGCCTGTCGACTTGCCACATATTGGTGGCTTGGATATTTCAGGTGATGTGGTAAAGACTGGGAAAAATGTTACTGGGGTAGCAGAAAGAACACGAGTTGTTATTGAACCTGCAGTAAGATGCGGTAAATGTCGGTTCTGTCAAAGAGGCGAGTCAAATTTATGTGTGGCTGCGAAAGTGATAGGCGTCAATCTTTATGGTGGATTTGCAGAATATGTGAAAGTTCCAGGGGCAAACGTTGTTCCGATTCCAGATAACCTTTCATACAATGATGCCTCTACCATTCCTATTTGTTCTGTAACAGCCTGGTATGGCCTTCTTGAGAGAGGAAATCTCAAACCCGGTGAAACGGTTCTTGTTCATGCAGCGGGAAGTGGCACAGGAAGTGCCGCCGTTCAAGTAGCAAAACTCTCAGGTGCGTACGTTATCGCAACTGCAGGAACTGATGAGAAGCTCGCTAAAGCAAAGGAACTAGGGGCAGATGAAACTGTAAATTACAATAAAACGGATTTTGCAGAAGAGGTTAAAAAAATAACTAATAAAACCGGAGTGGATGTTATATTTGATCAGATTGGTGCATCGGTATGGGACAAAAATATTCAGTCACTTGCTCCAAGAGGAAGGTTACTTCTTGTGGGAGTTGTCGGTGGTGGTGCTGCCTCAGCAAATCTAGGGGCACTTATCATGAGGGATATCTCTGTTCTCGGAGTTACTGTATTTAATGCTGCACGAAAGGATTTATCAAGCGTTGTGAATTTAACCTCACAGGGTAAGCTTCGTCCTGTTATTGATAAAGCGTTTAGGCTAGAAGAAGCTGCTGTGGCGCAAAAGCTTCTTGAGGACAGAAATCAATTTGGTAAGGTTATTTTAAACCCCTGACGGGATTGAATTTAAGTTTACATCTTTTCTAACTTGCTAGTACATTTGCAATTTGTGGGAAGATATATTCCGCCACATCTCGTCGCGATCCTCCTCCTGTGATTATCAAATATCTGCCCTGACAAACATCTTCTGCGCACTCTTTTACTTCTTTTACAAGCTCTATAAAAAAGTCCTGCGTCAATCCAATATCGCCGTAATCTCCCTCACATGTGTCATGTCCGAGGAAATGGAAGATCATTGCTGGCATAAATTTTTTAGCTCTCGGAATGAATTCTTTTCTGACAAGATCGAGGTAATCATTATTGTTTGAACGCCAGCCAACGCCCACACAGACATTTGTTTCATCTGCATAGCTCGAATCACAAAAGCACACGTGGAGAAGGGATGAGTCATGTTTAAACATTTCCCTATCCCCGTCTCCATGATGACAGTCTGTATCAAGTAGAGAAAAATTATTTACTCCCATGCATTCTCTTATTGTGTAAACAGCAGGCGCTACACAGTTTAGATAAGTTCCACCCCATGCTTGTTTGGGTCCTGCATGATGCCCCGATGCGCTGTTGAATAGAAGTCCGTTTTTTAGCTCACCGCTAATTATTTTCTTACTTGCCGTAACACAAGCACCAACCGAGTAAAAGGCGTTTTTTCCATATGGCCTGTTCTTTAGACTTTCTATCATCTGCTCCGTATGAAATTTCAGAAGCAAATCTTCAGACACAGGTTCATGCTCAAAGAGCTTAACATTGGGTAATTTAAGTACATCTCCAAGAACTTCAGGGAAGTTGATAAACTTAGGCCCAACCACTGGCCCAGGGCTGGTTTTGAAAATATGGCTATAGAATATACCAGTCGTCATACTTACTACCTCCAGAAATATTTTTGCCTGCTAATTTAGGAGCATTCTCCCTTTTTTAATTTACTATATGTTATTTGTCAGTTTTTTAGTAAACAACAGATAAAAATAACTACAAGAAACCCTTCTGTTTGTTAAACATACCTGTTTTCATCCCCGTAGTTCTACTACGGGGATGAAAACAGGTTGCCCTTTGGGCAAGAAAGAATATAGTCCTCCGGTTTAACTGGAGGATGGGTATGAGCCCGGTAAAAAGAACTACCCATGCAGTATCTGATCTTAATTAACAAAGTATTTAGTTATAGAGAGAAATGTAGGGCTCGTTCCCCGAACGAGCTTTTAGGGCTGATGAGGGCATCAGCCCCTACTTCGGGAGGATAAAATGCAACCCGATACTTTTATTTTTAGAGGCCCTGTGGCTCTGCCACGGGGAGTTTCACTATTTAATTGACTTAAGAATTGACAAACCTACCCAAAAACCTCTTGAAAAGATCGGAGAAGCGGTGTGAAACTAAGCTCTTCAAACCCAACTCGTTTTAAAATTTCTTTGGATGTAATTCTTCCACCCTCTTTCCAGAGTTTGAGGATGAAATCACCCGCTTCTCTTGTTCTCCACCACTCTTCATCATATTTCTCCATTAGGTACAAACTTAGTTCTGTCTCGATAGCACTTGCAATTAGATAGCTTGCAGTATAAAAAAATGGAGAAACATTATTCACATAGTCTGCTTCTTTACATTCGCAAAGCACTGCCTCTTTCATTATTTGTCTATAAGACTCAGCTTTACCTTTAAAATCTTCATCACTATGAACTGATATTTCATATATCAATTTTCCCGAAAGGTATCTTATCGACATAAGCCTCTTAAGATAGAGAAATTGTATAAAGTCACTTCCAGTATCCAATTTTAAATATCTACGCAACCATCTTGGCTGTAAAAGGAGGTGCTGAAATAGAAGGGCAAATACATCTCTTGACGAATCTTCACTTAATCTTCTAAATTCAAATTCATCCTCAGTCTCACGATACCCATAGTAGAGCGAAGTCCCAAGTTCATGTAAGAACGATTCGTAATCCTCTAAGCCGCCTATTGGATAAATCACAAGCATTATCTTTTGCGGTACCTCAATCGGAAACGTAACGGGGCTTGAGTTTTTCCCTTTTCTTTTTTCTAAATCAAGCCTTATATTTTCTCCAACTTCTATTCCCATTTCATCGAGACACCTTCTCGCTATGGCTAATAAATCCCTTTTTGGAAAGTTTGCTTTAAGCTCAAAGGAGTTGAAGAGAAAATCGAGGTCATGCTTCTTGGCATCCTGGAGTTTAAGCTCCATTCGTTTTAAGAGAAACCATTTTAGTAAATCGCGGTAAATGTACTCAGTATCCTTGAGAAATAGTCTAGCATTTGTTTCGAGTTGACTTAGGTTTAACCCTTCAATTTCATCACAAAGGTTTGTGTATAAAAACCCGAGCTCCGATGACGTTTTGTGCGTAGTATATAACGCTTCAAGAAAAAGTGGGTTGAGTTTTAAAGCTATCCCACATCTTTTTTCATCTATCTCTTCTCTTATCTTTCTTCTTGGTTCTCTCTTTATTTCTGCTGAGGCTGATCTATAAGAAATTCTTCTAGAGCCGAGCGGAATTTCAGCTCTCGTCTCAATTGTTAGAATCTTATCTTTCAGAGTTGACGTTTTTGTTTCTATAATGGATTTTGCTAAGAAACCACGAAGGAGTTTAAGCCCCTTTTCTTTATCATGATCCTTTGCCGATACACCTCGATGAGAAAAGAAAACATTTGGGTCTAAAAGATCTGGATAAGATTTGTAAATCGAGCTTATATTACTTTCCTTTTTTAATCCGGCTAAATTTCGATAAAACTCCTCGTTTAATTCCCTGAGAAATCTCTCACCATTTTGCCGAATTTCTTGAATTGTATCCATATTCATAGACAGTTTTAATATATCTTATACATTTTTCATTTTGAAACATTAAATAAGCTATAATATATGTTTTTGATAAAAAGACCTAACTATTTTGTCTTTGCTGGGAACATGTAGGGGCACGCTGCGTCGCGTCCCTACTATCCAGAGGGAGGTAGTTAGAGAACCGCCTACTTGCTAGTGGGCGGTTCTAGATTGCCTAATTCCCTCTACCATCCGTATTGAGTTTGTTGACTAGTGGATTGTCATTCCCGCATGTTTTAAGCGGGAATCCAAATCCTTTCAGAACACCCACGCTATTGAGAAATGCTTTCAATAGGTTTAATGATCCTTACTGGAGGCTTGATGAAAAAGGATAAAATAGCACCTGCATAGCAGAAAAATATGCTAAGAAGAAATGGGTAGAAATAACTACCTGTTATGTCGTGAATGTATCCGGCGAGAAGTGGTCCTCCTATGGCAGCTACACAATAAGAAGTTCCAAAGAAACCGTAGATCGTACCCATTGCACTTAGTCCAAAAAACTTTCCAAGAAGCGTAGGGAAAATTGGAACGAGCCCGCTGTAGAAAAATCCAAATAGGACGCCAAAAAGGTAAAAAGCCCATACTTCCCTAACACCTAGTAGAAGAAACAATGAACTTCCCTGAAGAAAAAAACATAGAATAAGAACCTTCTTGGTTTCTAAAACCTCTGTAAGAAGTCCAGAAAGAGCTACTCTTCCTAGTATGCTCCCTATTCCGATAGCGGAGAGCGCACCAGAGGCTACAAGAGCGGGAATCCCTAAATCTACCGCAAAGCTAAAAGTATGAATCACAACTACTAAAAAGGTAGTAAACCCCAAAAAATACATCGAGTACATTAGCCAAAAAACTGGAGTAGCTATAGCCTCAAGTGCTTTCCAATCGTTATTATTGTTTTTTAGTCCATCCCAAGTGACCTGAACTGTACTCGTAGATAGTTCTTCCTCCTCACCATAAGGCTTTAGATTCTTCTCCTGAGGGTATCCCCTTAATGCTAAAGCCGAGAGAGTAGAAAGTGTAAGAAGTCCAGCCAGAGCAAAGAATGCGTTTCTTAGTCCGAACGAAGAAATAAGCCATGCGGTAAGCGGACTTGCAATTAGACCACTTAGTGGAATTCCAGTTGTGATAATTCCTATTACAAGCGCTCTTTTCTTTATAAACCATCTACTAACTACTGCAACACATGTAATATATAGAACCCCGTCTCCAAGACCGATTAGAAATCCATAAGAAACATATAACTCCCATCCCTTGTCTGCAATTCCAGAGAGAAGCATGCCAATAGCCGTGATAATTCCACCTGAAATAATCACTGCCCTTGGGTCGTACTTGTCTACAAGTCGCCCAGCGAGGGTTAGAGAAAAGGCAAGTATCACTGATCTAAAAGAAAAAATAGAAGAACCTATTGCACGAGAAAAACCGAATTCTTCATTTAAGTAAGGAAGAAACACGCCAAATGAGTAGAGAAGAAGGCCATCCATGATGATTAAAACAAGAGACGCTGCCACGATGTACCAGCCATAGAAAATCTTCTTTCTAGTCATTTATTCTCCTAGACTTAAGAATAAAGTTAAGCCAACACAAATATGTTGCTCTGCAATAAAGCTATTTTCTGAATTGGAATTTAGGGGAATAATCATACCTGAAAATATCGAAGAAACGGGGACACGATAAACACTTTATATCAATGCCGGCAGACCTGATAGCAAACGATCTTACGTTGAGTATTTTCACGAATGAAATAAAGTTGCTTGATCTGCCAGTATCCTAACATATCTGAATGAATAACCCTGCAGCAAGCTGCAGGGTGTCAGCACATAAAAGGGCGGTGTCTTTGGTCATTGCGAGGAACCCTTCGACATAGCTCAGGGTAAACTCCGTGACGAAGCAATTTGACACGAATTGTCATTCCGAACCCTGTCCTGAGCCTAGTCGAAGGAGCAGTGAGGAATCTCAAACAGATCGCTTCCCCTTCGCTTCGCTCTGGGCTTCAGCTCACTCGCTCGCGATGACAGTGGAAACCCTGTAAATAGCTACGTGGGTTTATCAAGTTAAAAATATTAAAGCT
>Ga0209324_10001127_pt1 | contig 18392 bp, 21 predicted proteins | sample Rifsed19ft3_FD_184015 | JGI IMG/M metagenome (GOLD analysis project Ga0209324, IMG submission 184015) | Soil microbial communities from Rifle, Colorado, USA - sediment 19ft 3 (version 2) | ecosystem: Environmental > Terrestrial > Deep subsurface > Rock core/Sediment | place: Rifle, Colorado...
CCTGTTTTTTTGGCAGCAATTCCCAGCCGGGCTTGAAAACAGATCGGCCGGATATAAACATTTTGCTTGACTCTGTTTTTCCTCAATAGTTTGAGAGTCATAGCGCACATTTTGTCCAAATCAAAGGGACGGGCAAGATTCAACGCCTTAGAGCTGGTCTGCATTCTTTTGTAGTGGTCCTTCAGGCGAAAGAGATAAAGCTGTTTCTGCACTGGATTCCAGTAAGCCCTTATGCCCTCAAAAACAGCCGTGCCGTAGTTGAAGGCGTGGGTCATAATGCTGATTTTTGCTTGTTCTGGCGGGATAAACTTGCCGGACAGATAGAAGTACTTCACTTCTTATCTTTCAGGATATCCAAGAGAGCAGTGAGAGCCAAAAGATAGCTGCGATAGCCAAAACCAGAGATCTGCCCCACACAGGCTGGAGCAATCACAGACTTGCGCCGGAATTCTTCCCTCTTGTAGATGTTGCTTAAATGGACTTCCAGGGTAGGGATGCCAATCGCTAAGATAGTGTCATAGATGGCCAAGGAATAATGGGTAAATGCCGCGGGATTGATAATTATTCCGTCGAATTTGCCCTTAGCCTGTTGAAGCAGAGAAATTATTTCCGATTCGGAATTGGTCTGATAAGTCTTAAGCCCTACCTTATTGGTTTTGGCTTGTTTTTGCAACAATTCGTTAATCTGAGCCAGAGTCAGTTTACCATAAATGTCAGGCTCCCGGGTTCCCAGAAGATTCAGATTAGGGCCGTGGATGACTAAGATTTTCAGCATTGCTTAGGAAATGATTTCGATTGCTCTCTTAAAATCTTGAAAGTTGACCGCTCTGAGTATAGGTTTACCTAACTCCTCCAGCAGGACAAAGTTAATTCTGCCATAACCGGCTTTTTTATCCATATACATTATCTCCCAGATTTGTCTTATATCCACCCTTTTTATTTGGGTTGGCAGCCCGGCCACCTGGAGCAGGGACTGAACCATTCTTAAGAGTTTGACATTGGCCAGCTTCAAATCCACAGAGAGTTTCAGAGCCACCAGCATCCCCAAAGAAACCGTCTCTCCGTGCGAAAGTTTGGTATAGTTGCTTTTGGTTTCCAGGGCATGGCCGAAAGTGTGGCCAAAGTTCAAAATCTTTCTGAGCCCCTGCTCCTGGGGGTCTGTGGTTGTGATTTCTAGCTTCTGCCGGATGGATGAGACAATCAGCTTGAGCAGTGTTTTTTTCTGTCGTTGTAATAGGGGATCAATATTATTCTGGATGAAACTAAACAGCCCCGGATTTGAGACTAGACCGATTTTTATCACTTCCACCAAGCCATTGAGATAATGCCTCTGGCTCAAAGTCTCCAAGACTTGTGGATCGACCAAAATCATCTGAGCGTGATAGAAAGAGCCTATTATATTCTTAGCTCTGGTATGATTGATCCCGTTCTTGCCTCCAACTGAGGCATCCACCTGAGCCACAAGCGTAGTGGGTACATGCACTAATTTAATTCCTCTCATATAAGTGGCCGCCACTGCTCCCCCTAAGTCGGTAATCACCCCGCCACCCAATGTCAAAAGCAGTGACTCTCGGTCTGCCTTGTAGTTTATCAGACGGTCGTAACAATATCTTAGGGAATCTAAACTCTTAAATCTTTCTCCATCTGGAATCACCAGGAGTGGGTGAACTCTAAAACCAGCCTGAGAAAGTGACTCCTGCAATTTCCCATAGTATAACTTTCTCAGAGTTGTATTGGTCAGGACGTAGACCTGACTGGGCTTTAGCCGCTTTACGATTCTTCCAATCTGCTGCAGTATGCCATCCTGAACTATTACCCTGCAGATTTGGGGAGGATTTGGATATTCAGCTATTATCTTCATTTAGGGTTTGCTCATATTTCTGCAGGATAATTTTGGTCACCTGTTCTGGAGTTAGAGAAGATGTGTCAATCTGATTGGAAAACAATTTGTAGATCGACTCTCTGGTTTTTAACAGCTCATTTAGGTTGCTTTCTAAGCTGCTATTTCTTAAGAGTGGCCTAGATTGGCAACCCTGGAGTCTTTGGGCGATTTTAATGGGATTGGCGCATAGACAGAAAACTATACCATTCTCCTGGGCCAGCTTGTGATTGTCAGGAGCAAGCAGGGTTCCGCCACCAGTAGCAATTACGGTTTTGGGGAGGGGGCAGATTGCTTTGAACAACTTCCCCTCTTGCAATCTGAAATAGCTCTCCCTCTTTTTTTGAAAGATTTCCGATATGGTCATCTGCTCTTTTTCCTCAATTAAGTGATCCAGGTCAAAAAATTGCCATCCTAGCTCTTGTGCTATTCTTTGACCAACCGTGGTCTTACCGGTCCCCATAAATCCGGTGATGATTATATTTTTCTTCACCTTAAGTCTTTTAAATAAGTTTTGAAATTTCTTTCCGTCTCTTTTAAGGAATCTCCTCCAAACTTCTCCAGAAACATAGCCGCAATCACCCAGGCTACTACCGCTTCACCTATTACCGAGAGGGCCGGGACGAAACAAATGTCTGAGCGCACGTAGGGAGCCTTAACTTTCTTTTTGGTGTCTGTGTCGACTGAGTCTAAAGGGTTCAAAAGAGTCGAGATGGGTTTGGCGTAACCCCGCACAATTATATTTTGCCCGTTAGAGATACCCCCTTCCATCCCCCCGGCTCGGTTGGTGAGACGATAGTAGCCCTGGTTGACCGAGTAATAAATCTGGTCCTGCACCCGGGACCCGAAGTTTTTGGTATTGGAAATGCCATCTCCGATTTCAACTCCCTTGACTGAAGGAATACTCATTACGGCAAAGGTTAAGTTTGCGTCCAAGCGCCGGTCCCAGTGTACATAGCTGCCCAGACCAATTGGGACGCCGGCTGCTATTACTTCAAAAACCCCGCCCACCGTATCTTTTTTCTTTCTGGCTTGGTCGATTTTCTGGCACATTTTCAGGGAAACGGCTCGGTCAATACAGAAGACCGGGGAGTTAAGCGCTCGTTGCCTTATTTTTTCAAGGTTGAGGTTTTTATAATTCTTTTGGGGTAAGCTGACCCCGCCAATTTCAATCACATGTCCAGCTAATTTAATCCCAAAATTGGATAGGAACTGTTTAACCACTGAGCCAATGGCCACTCGCAGGGCAGTTTCTCTGGCAGAGGCTCTTTCAATTACGGATTGTATGTCGTCCAGACCATATTTCAGCAGACCAGACAAGTCGGCATGGCCTGGTCGTGGAATTGTATTTTTTTCTCTAGGTCTATTCTTCCAATTTTCCCAGTCCTTATTCTCAATCCACAAGGCTAAAGGTGCGCCGATTGTCTCTCCGTTTATCAGGCCGCTTTTAATCTCAACTTTGTCTTTCTCTATTTTCATCCTCTCTCCCCGGCCGTACCCCTGTTGCCTTCGGAAGAGGTCCAAATCAACCTTACCAGTGTCAATTCTGATACCGGCTGGCAATCCTTCAATAATGCCTAGCAGACCTTGCCCGTGCGATTCTCCAGCTGTGAAAAATCTCAACATATTAACTTGGCCTTTTTCTTATCAGGTAACGATACAAAGTTTCCGGGTCGGCCTCTATTTGGAACCAGATGCGAAAAGTCTCCACTGCCTGGCAGACCAGCATATAGAGCCCGTCACTATATTGCTTTCGGAAGCGAACATTGACCACGGAATCTAAATTGTAGTTTAAGTCAAATACTTTGGCTTGTTTTGTTAAGGCCTGCAAAAGGCCCCTCTTTATTATTGGATGTTTTCCGGAGGTGGCATTGATAACCAGCGAGATTCCATTCTCTTTTATATATCTCTCCACTTTTTGTAATTCTGCAACCTCCACTCTGGTCCGGCTGTCTGCACTGCCAGCCAAAGTCTTGGCCTTTTCGACAGAGCGATTGAAAATCAGAATCTGGCTGGGCTGAAAAAATTTGAATGCTCTTAAACAGGCCCGGGCTGCCCCGCCGGCACCTATTAGAATGATCTTCTCAGGACTTTCTTCTAACTGCAATCTTTCTTGTAAGGTCCTTTTAATGCCAATCCAGTCGGTATTGAATCCCTTGAGTTTCCCATTCTGGTTGCAGATTAGATTCACTGCTCCTATTTCTTTGGCCAACCCATCCAAACCATCCAGGAATTTGGTAACTTCTTCTTTGTAAGGAGCAGTCACATTAATCCCACTTATGCCTAAAACTCTCATCCCCTGCAGAGCAGACTCAAGTTGATTGTTTTCTAAGGGAAAAAGATGGTACTCGGCCTTGATCTTATATTTCTTAAACAAATAGGCGAATATGACTGGAGACAAACTGGAAGATATGGATTTGCCAATCAGTCCAAAAATTTTAGGCTGAGTTATCATCCTCGTATGACAACCTGTTCTAAAATGGAAAAGAAATTCGGAAAGGAAATATCGGCCCACTGGCTATTTTCAATGGTAGTCTTGCCACTGGCTACAAGTCCTGCCACGGCCAAAGCCATGGCTATACGGTGGTCTCCCCCGGAATTGATAGCTGCTCCCTTGAGTTTAGTCGGGCCGGAGATTTCCAGACCGTCTGTTAATTCTTTTACTCTGGCCCCCATTTTGTTTAATTCCTGGGCCAGGGCTCTAATTCTATCACTTTCTTTGACCCGCAACTCTTTTGCACCCCGGATTAGGGTGACACCTTCAGCCTGGGTAGCTGCTACTGCCAGAATAGGAATTTCATCTATCAAACCCGGAATCTCTTCTGGCAAAATCTCGGTACTTTTTAATGGTGAATTCTCTGTTATTACTGTTCCGCTCGGCTCATTATTGAGCAGTTGTTCTTCGGTACAAACTATCTCTCCCTGCATTCTTTTCAGGACCGCAATTGCGCCGGTCCGGGTTGGATTTAGGCCCACATTTCTGATGGTCAAATTCGAAGATGAGGTCAAAAGAGCGGCAACGCTGAAGAAAAGTGCCGAAGAAAAATCTCCGGGAACCAAGATTTTACTGCCTGCAAACTCCCTTTTCCCTTCTAGGCTCAATCGCTCCGGACCAGCTTCAAACTTGGCTCTCAAATGCTGTAGCATCCTTTCGGTGTGGTCGCGCGAATTCAAAGCTCCCCTTAGCCTGGTTGTCCCTTCGGCCAGGAGCCCGGCCAAAAGTAGGGCTGATTTTACCTGAGCGCTGGGAACCGGCAGCTCATACTCGATTCCCCTCAGGCTACTCCCCTTTATGACTACCGGCAAGAGGCGGTTCTGGCTTCGACCGTGGATCTTGGCACCCATTAAGCTTAAAGGTTGCAGTATCCTATCCATTGGTCTTTTCTTCAAGGAATCATCCCCAGTGATAGTTGAATCAAAATTTTGGCCGGCTAAAAGGCCGCACAAGAGCCGGGCGGTTGTTCCGGAATTACCCGCCTCCAGCACCTCATTGGGTCTATTCAAGCCGAACAGCCCTTCACCCTGGATCAAGGCCTCTGAATTTCTGGTTTCAATCTTTAAGCCGAGTGCTCTTAGACAATTCAGAGTGGAAAGACAATCTTTTGCCGGTGAAAAGTTTTTGATTTCAACTTCTCCTTTACACACCGAGCCCAAGATAAAGGCCCGATGGGTAATGGACTTATCCCCGGGCACTTCTATTTCACCTTCTAGCCGGATGGCTGGCAAAATTATTTGATTCATGAGAACTTTAGGGCGCTCCTTATCTTTCTGGCCTTGAGAATGGTTTGACTGAGTCCGGTCTCGTTACACTCCTTCAAGTATTCTTGGTATTTCTGCAGCTGACTCGAAAACAGCGAAATTTGTCGGATGATATTCTTTCGGTTTGAGATTAAGATATCCTGCATCACCACCGGTGAACTCAAGCCAACTCGGGTGGCATCCCTAAATGCACCTCCTAATAAATTTCTACTGGCTGACCTGTCTCCAGAAGCAAAGACAGAATTAATCAGCCCAATCGCCAACAGATAGGGGAGATGGCTGGTCTTAGAAAAGATGAGATCGTGCCTTTCAGCCGAAAGCGGAACAACCTTGGCGCCAATCTGGTTTATGATAGTCCTTACAATGGCACCCCCTTCCTGGGGAGAGTTTGAAGCAGGGGTTATCGTAAAGATTCTATTCTTAAATAAATCTGCATTCCAGCCTTTTATCCTTTCCTTCTCCGTTCCAGCCACCGGGTGTATGCCTAGGTAGTTTTTAATCTTCAGCCGCATAACCGCTCTTAGTATTTCCAGCTTGGTACTGCCGGTCTCGCACAAAAGAGCAGTTGGCTTCAAGTGCTTGGCAACTTTGGGAAGGATTGAAATTATCTGCCTAACCGGAATAGAAAGTATGACTAGGTCAGCTTCTCCGAGAACCTTTTCCAAACTAGAGAAAGGTCCGTCCACCAGGCCTCGACTTGCGGCAATCTTTAGAGTATTTCTATCCAAGTCATAACCATAGATTTTCTTAAATAGCTTTTCGTTTCTGAATGCTAAAGCCAAAGAGCCGCCAATCTGGCCCAACCCTATTATGGCTGCAGTCTTATCCCTTAAATCAGGCCGGCTCACATTTTTCTCCCCACTGCCAAGGCTATTTTTCTTACCTCCTGCATTAAGTCTTCAAACCCTTCTGGGTTCAGACTCTGATAGCCATCACATAAAGCTTCTTCTGGACAGGGATGGACTTCGATAAGCAGCCCATCTGCACCGCCGGCAATGGCAGCTTTGGACATCGGCTTGATCAAGTTCCGGTCTCCAGTGGCATGGCTGGGGTCGACGATGACCGGAAGGTGGCTCAATCTTTTTATCAAAGCCACCGCGGAAATATCGAGCGTATTGCGGGTATATTTTTCAAAAGTGCGAATTCCCCTCTCGCACAGAATGACATTGTAATTGCCATTGGAGAGGACGTATTCAGCCGATAAGAGCAGTTCTTCCACGGTGGACATCATCCCTCTCTTCAACAGGACCGGCTTGTTTATTTTCCCCACTTCTTCCAAGAGGGCGAAGTTTTGCATATTGCGGGCTCCAATCTGCAGAATATCAGCATATTGGCTCACCAAGTTCACATCTGCCGGCTCCAGAACTTCGGTGACAATCGACAAACCGGTTTTCTCTTTGGCTGCCTTTAAGATTTCCAGTCCCTTCTGGCCTAACCCTTGAAAACTGTAGGGGGAGGTACGGGGCTTAAAGGCCCCGCCTCGCAAAATTTTGGCGCCTGATTTTTTGACCGCCTGGGCCGCCTTTAAGACCTGCTCTTTAGACTCCACCGCACAGGGGCCGGCCATGACGATGATTTCTGCAGCGCCGATTTTTATTCCATTCACAGAAACCAAGGTGTCTTCAGACTTGAACTCCCGGCTGGCCAACTTGTAAGGTTTCAAAATGGGAATGACCGCTTCTACCCCGGAGAGGACCGTAAAAACAGTTGGCTCGATTTTCCTTTCGTTGCCCACCACTCCGATTATGGTCTTTTCTTCTCCCTTGGAGAGGTGGGGCTTAAAGCCCAGCTCCTCGATTTTTCTGATAACTTCTCCGATTTGCTTGGCCGTGGCTTTGGCCTGCATTACCACTATCATCATTTCTTACCTCCGAAAAGATCTGGCCTTAACTTTCTAGTACCGTCTAAGTACTGATGTTTTATAGCACCTTGAGACTTATCTGTATTGAAGTGCACCAGTATCCGGATTACCCTGGGCATCCCCTGCGGAACTTCCATTTCCTGGGCGCACAACAGAGGCACTTCCCTCCAGCCCATCTGCCGCACCGCGTAGGCCGGGAAATCTGCATTCAAATCAGTGGTGGCGGTCAGAAAGACGCTGGCAATCTTCTCCTTTTCGATTTCATTTTCTTGAATCATTTTTTTAAGCAGCCTCTGGGTTGCTCTAAAAATTTCATTTCTACTGTTTTTCTTAACCGTAATAGCACCTCTTACACCTCTGAGTATCAATTGGACACTCCTTTCTTTAACGAGACTATGAATTTGGAAACTGCCCTCAGCATTTGTCTTTTGTTCTTGCTGGCTCGGATTAAATCGACTATGGCGCTCCCCACAATGACGCCGTCAGATATTTGAGATATTTTTCTGGCCTGGAAAGGATTAGAAATGCCAAAACCGACGCAGATTGGTTTAGCGGTCATACTCCGGATTTGTCTGGCTTGAAAAGTTAAACCCGAGGGAATCTTCTTTCTGACGCCGGTGATCCCGGTAACTGAAACCAGGTAAATGAATCCAGTGCTTCTCTGGGCGATAGAAGCCAGCCTCTTTCCATTGGTAGTGGGAGCGACTAAATGAATCAAATCCAGGCTCTGTAACCTGCATTCGTTCTCAAGACGTTGGGATTCTTCTATTACCAAATCTGCCATAATTAATCCGGCTACCCCGGCTTTCTTTGACTCCAGGGTGAATCTTTCCAGGCCATACTGGTAGACCGGGTTGGCATAACTCAAGATGACCAAAGGAAGATCTAATTGACTGCTTAAGCCAGAAATAAGTTCCATGGTTCTTTTGACAGTTATTCTATTGTTCAAAGCCACCTGAGAGGAGAGCTGAATGGAAGGTCCGTCTGCTAAAGGGTCTGAAAAAGGGATACCAATCTCAATGGCATCTGCTCCTGAATCTGCCGCGTACTTCACTAAATCTACAAAGAGCTGTAAGGTCGGATACCCACAAGTGAAAAATGGAATAAGAGCCTTTTGGTTTCTCTGTCTAAGTGAGTTGAATACTTGGTCTAACTTATTCATACGCCAGCTTTTTGATGATTGGTTACCAACTCTAAATCTTTGTCCCCCCGGCCAGATAGGTTTACTATGACAACTTTATTTTGGGGAAGTCTCCGACAGAGCTTCTTAGTGTAAGCCAGGGCAAAACAGGCTTCCAAGGCTGGGATGATGCCCTCTGTCTGGGAAAGTTCGCAGAATGATTCCAGCGCTTCCCGGTCTGAAATCGTGGTATAGTTAACTCTCCCAGAATCCTTCAGGAAACTATGTTCTGGACCTACTCCCGGATAGTCCAAGCCGGCTGCCAGCGAATGAGTCGGGAGAACCTGCCCAGCTTTGGATTGAAGAAGATAACTGAAGCTTCCGTGCAAGATGCCAGGTCGGCCTTTGGTCAGAGAGGCGGCATGCTGGTTTCCGTTCAGACTACTGCCAGCCGATTCAACCCCGATTAGTTTAGTCTCTGAATGTTTTAAAAATGTGTAAAATATCCCCAGGGCGTTACTCCCACCCCCCACACAAGCCAGGATGTAATCCGGCAATCTCTCCTCCATTTGAAGTATCTGCCTTTTGGTCTCCTTTCCGATCACAGACTGAAAGTCCCGGACCAAGAGTGGATAGGGATGAGGACCCACCGTGGAGCCGATTATGTAATGGGTGTTTCTGACATTGGTAACCCAGTCCCGAATGGCTTCATTGGTGGCATCTTTGAGGGTTTTTGTACCGGAGGAGACTGGAATCACTTCGGCCCCCAAGAGCTTCATCCGCAAGACATTCGGTCTCTGTCTTTTTATGTCTTCATCTCCCATATAGATGGCGCACTCAAAACCAAACAAGGCCGCCACTGTGGCAGTGGCTACCCCGTGCTGTCCGGCCCCGGTTTCAGCAATGACCCTCTTTTTCCTCATTCTCTTAGCCAGGAGGGCCTGGCCCAGACAATTGTTTATCTTATGAGCGCCGGTGTGGTTTAAGTCCTCTCTTTTCAGATAAATCTTGGCGCCCCAATTCCGGCTGAGATTAGTGGCCAGGTATAAAGGGGTAGGCCGGCCGGAATACTCGGCTTGTAATCTCTCCAGTTCTCTCTGAAAGCTGCGGTCTTTCATGGCCCTTTTGAATTCAGCTTCTAGTTCTAATAGGGCCGACATAAGGGTCTCCGGCACAAACCTGCCGCCGTATTTGCCGAAGTAGCCTAGTTTATTCGGGAGTCCCATCTTCTTACCTCTTGGATGAATTTTGTTACTTTTACCAAGCCTTTTTTTCCGGGTGATTTTTCAACCCCGGAACAGACATCCACACCATAGGGGTTTACTTTTTCCAGAACCCCTCTGACATTCTCAGCGGTTAGACCACCAGAGAGGAACACCCGGCCCAATTTCTTAGCCTGCAGTGCGATGTCCCAATTAAAGGTTTTGCCTGTGCCTCCGCTCCTTCCATCGATAAAAGTATCCAGCATGAAGAAGCTCAGCCGAAAGTTTTTTATTTCAGCCAGGATTGCTTCATTTTGCACCTGAAAGACTTTCAGAAAGGGAATCTTAAGCTGTTTCAGATAAGCTCTATCCTCATTTCCGTGGAGTTGCACATAGTCTAGGTGACAGACTCCGGCGATCCGATTGAGAGTTATCAGATTCTCATTCACAAACACCCCCGCCTTTGAGACCGAATCAGGTAGTTTCTTACATATCTTTTCGGCCACACTCAGACTCACCTGCCTGCCGCCTACAGCAAACACAAAACCTAAAACATCTGCGCCGGCCTCGGCACAACTGAAAGCATCTTTTAGATTAGTTATCCCGCAAATCTTTATTTTAGTCATCTTTTGATCTCAAGTTCTGGCTTATGACCCAAAAGCTCTTCAACCTTGGAACCTGGGTCCGGACTCCTCAGAATTGCCTCCCCTATTAGGATTGCATTGATTTTCAAGTCTTGCAGCCTGACAACATCTGCTCTGAAAAGGATTCCACTTTCGCTTACTTTCACAATACCCGAGGGGATTAACGGAGCTATTGTTTCTGTGGTTTTTAAATCCACTCTGAAGGTCTTCAAATCCCGATTGTTGATCCCAATCAATTCACTGCCGGCCTGGAGGGTTTTTTCCAACTCCCCCAGAGTGTGTATCTCTACCAAGGCCTGTAATCCCAATTCCTTGGTCAGATAAAGCATCCGCTTTAATTCTGGCTGACTCAGGATTGAAGCAATCAGAAGCAGGCAGTCTGCTCCAACTATCCTCGACTCCCAAATCTGGTAGTCTGTGAGAATAAAATCCTTCCTTAAGATGGGCAGAAGGCCATTGGCCTTAACCAGCCCCAGGTCCTCCAGACTTCCACGAAAGTAACTTCCTTCAGTGAGAACTGATATGGCGCTGGCACCTGAACTTTGGTAAATCCTGGCCATTTTAGGGACATCCAAATCTTCCGCCAGAATACCGGCCGAAGGTGAAGCCCTTTTAATTTCTGCTATTAAAGAGAGCTGACCTGATTTGACTAAGGCCTGCTTGAACTTTTTGGGGGAGGGTAGATCACCAAATTCTTTTTCCCAGGATTTTATTTTCCCTTTCTGGTCAATCTGGGCCAGTTCTCTCTTTTTACTGGCGATTATTTTTTCTAACATTTGTGGCTGAACTCCACCAATTCCTCCAACTTCTGTAGGGCTCTACCGGAGTCAATCATTTTCTCTGCTAGCGTGATTCCTGCTTCAAGGTCAGAGGTTTTTTCAGCCACCACCAGGCCAGCCGCAGCATTCAAGAGTACGGTATCTCTGGGCGCTCCTTTTTCACCGGTTAAGACCTGCCTGGCAATTCGTAGGTTTTCTCTTTCATCTCCGCCTGCCAATTCAGCCTTTTCTGCTCTCCTGAACCCGAACTGGGCTGGGTCTAAGACAAAGCTTTGGGTGGTGCCGTTATTGTGAAAAGAGACCTTGTTCTGACCAACTGTAGTCAGCTCATCTATATTTGCCAGGCAGGAAACTACCCAGCTTTTGCTTGTTCCCAACTCTGAACTCACTTGAGCAATCACTTCCGTGAGATTTTGGCTGGATACACCTATAATCTGATGAGTGGCTCCGGCCGGATTTACTAGAGGCCCTAAAAGATTAAAAATGGTGCGAATCCCCAGTTCCTTTCTGATACCGGCCACATTCTTGGTGGCCGGATGAAATAAAGGTGCAAACAAAAACCCGATCCCGATCTGGTCAATGCATCTGGCCACCTGTTCCGGCGTCAGCTCTAACTTAACCCCGGCGGCCTGAAGCAAATCCGCGCTGCCGCACTTGGAAGAAACCGAGCGATTGCCATGCTTGGCAACCGCTAGACCTGATGCTGCCAGAACGAAGGCCACCAGAGTGGAAATGTTAAAAGTAAAGGCTCCATCTCCTCCGGTACCGCAGCAGTCCACTATCTTCTCTTGGTGGTGTAAAACTTTTGTCGCATTTTCACGAACCACCCCGGCAGACCCTAAAATTTCAGGCTTAGTTTCACCCTTCAGAGCCAGGGCGGTCAGATAGGCCGCCATCTGAGCCGGAGTGGCCGAACCAGCCATAATCTCCTGCATGGCTGCCTTAGCTTCTTCTAAAGTCAGGTTCTCCCTTTCTACCAGCCTGGAAATTGCGCTCTGTAGCATATCAATCTGAATTGAAAAAATTCTGCAAAATCTGTTTCCCCTCTTTGGTCAGAATCGATTCCGGGTGAAACTGCACTCCGTAGACCGGAAGCCCTTTTAGTTTTAATCCCATTATCTCTCCGTCGGCGGTGTGAGCGGTCACTTCTAAACAGCTGGGCAAATTTTCTTCCCTGACAATCAGGGAATGGTAGCGGGTGGCATAAATTGGGTTTGCCAGACCGGTAAAAATCTCTTTGCCATTGTGGTAGATGGCCGAAGTTTTGCCATGCATGATTTTTTCGGCCCGGGCCACTTCCCCCTGGTAAACATAGGCCAGACACTGATGCCCCAGGCAGACCCCCAAGATTGGAATCACACCTGCCAGCTTTCTGATCAAGTCATTAGAAATTTTGGCCTCCTTAGGAGAACCCGGACCCGGGGATATGACTAGGTGGCTGGGTTTCAGTTTAGTAGCCTGCCTTAGTGTGATTTGATCATTGCGGAAGACCATTAACGACTTCCCCAGCTCGCCTATCTGTTGCACTAAGTTATAGGTAAAGGAATCGTAGTTGTCTATTATCAGAACCACTCAGAGTCCCTCCTGGGCGATTTGGATAGCCTTTTTCAGGGCGGCCACTTTGTCCAAGCTCTCTTGATATTCACGCTCTGGAATTGAGTCGTAGACGATTCCGGCTCCGGCTTGTAACAAATATTTTTCGCGGTTTAGTATGATAGTGCGGATGGCGATGCAAAAGTCCATATCCCCACTCAAAGAAAAGTAGCCCACTGCCCCGGCGTAGGGACCTCTTTTTTCCCTTTCAAATTTTTCAATCAACTCCATGGCTTTCACTTTGGGGGCTCCGGTGACAGTGCCGGCTGGAAAACAGGCCCGGAATAAATCGAATTGGTCTTGATCTGAATTGAGCTGACCCTCCACTTGGGAGGTCAGGTGCATTACGTGGGAGTATTTCTCCACGCTCATAAGCTCAGAGACTTTGATGGTGCCAAACTTGCAGCATCGGCCTAAGTCATTTCTCCCTAAGTCCACCAGCATTATATGCTCGGCCTTTTCCTTTTCGTCTCTGGTTAACTCCTCTGTCAGTCTCTGGTCCTCGGTCAAATCTTTCCCCCTGGGCCGGGTCCCAGCGATAGGGCGTACTAAGGCACTTTTTTCTTTTAACTTCACCAGTACTTCCGGGGAGGAGCCGATTAGCTTCAAACTCCCAAAATCCAAATAGAACATATAAGGGGAGGGATTGAGCATCCTTAAGGCCCGATAGACCTGAAACGGGTCGACCTTTAACTGGCCGGACAGGCACTGGGATAAGACCAACTGATAGACATCTCCAGAGCGGATATGCTCTTTAGCTTCCAGCACGTTTTGACAGAAGTCGGCTTGAGTGAAGTTAGACTGCCAGTCTCTTTGATTTGAGTTAAAATGGTACCCGTTCAGCTTAAGGGGTTTCTTCAGGCTCTGGAAGACCGCCTGGTTCTCCTCTTGTTTGCTGTGGGACTGAAGAGAGTGGTTCTTCTTTTCTAGGAGAGATATAACTTTAACCTTTCTCTGCAGATGGTCAAAGACTAAGAGTCTGTCAACCAGGTAAAACAGGGCATAGGGGAGATCCGGTTTTCCATTTAAGTCTGGTATCTTTTCAAAAAACCTTGCAAAATCGTAGCTGATGTAGCCAACCAGACCTCCCAAAAGAGTGGGGAGCCCGGGATGGCTTTCGATCTCGATGCAATTTAAGATTCTTCTCAGAAGCCCGAGTGGGTCTCCTTTGGTTGGCAGCTCTAAAGATCTTTTAAGCTTTGCTCTAGTGGAAAGACCAGGCTCCTCGGCTAGAATCAAGCTTTCTTTCTCCACCCTGACCGTAATCTTAGGCTCCAGGCCGATGAAGGAGTAGCGTCCGACCTTTTCATTCTGCTCCACTGATTCTAAGAGAAATTTGGCTCCGCTCTTTTTTAATTTCAGAAAAGCCGAGACCGGGGTCTCCAAATCCCCGACATCTTCTTCCACTACAGGTATCAGCTTGATACCTTTTGGCTTTAGATCTTGCGATAGAAGTGTTTTAAGGTTCATTCCGTCGTTAGTTTGATTGTTACACAAACAAAAAACCCACTAGCTTGGCAGATAGTGGGCTGGATTGCCTGTGATTATGATTAAATAGCTTTAGGCCTCGCTATCTGCTTTGTGGGCGTAATACCAGTACCACCAATAAAGATTGGCTGAGGCACTGTTAAAATTAGCTCTGGTACTGGTATTGAGACTCATAATCTTCTATCACAGTATAAGTGAAAGGGTGATTTTGTCAAGAGGTAATTTTTGAACAGTTGCGCTGAGAGTTAGTAAGGACTCTTAAAATAAAGACTTGCTCTCTACTAACCCAATGAATTATATAATATTAGAGGGAGGATCGGATCGACTGGGGTTAGTGGACGAGTATCGCAACTTCTTGGTGGACTATCAAGTCACAGTCGAACCCAACTATTTTATGGAAAAGTGATTGTCACCCTATCTACCGGTAACCTTAAAATGATTGTACTTGACAAGACTCTATATAGATAGTTATTTTTGATTATGCTGTATACTGCTCTCCAAGTCTGGCCAATTTTGCTGATTAACTTTAAGATTTATGGACTTTTATACCAGGAGGAAAGATGTTTAAGCTATATGTTAGCCTGCTGACTATAATCTCATCATATTTCGTTTTTGTGCCTATCTTGGTTGCCCAAAATGACTCCACCTGCTTTGACAAACTCGCGCAAAGGGTTAAGCCGGGGAAATGGATTGCTATCCTTAAACATGATGGCTACAAGATTTCTGGCAGTCTGAAATCGATTGAGCCCATCGATTCTATTTTAGCCATATACCACTATGACAAAGATAGTTTAGTCACCTCCATATTCGATATTTCAGAGGTAGCACAAATCAAGTACAAGGGACCGGGTAAGATCAGACCGGCCTATATGCTACTTGGTTTAGTCGGAGGAGCTCTCATTGGTGGATTAATAGGAGATCAGGCAGATAAAGACAACCCAGAGGGTCTCGGAATAGGAGGTGCGTTTGGCATGATTTTTGGTGCCGGGGGTGGCTTGGTAGTTGGTACAGTAGCAGGCTTTGTGGTTCCAACGACAAGAACTATCGAATGTAAGTAGTGAAGTCTATTTATGGCTTTCGAAACTCAGAAATCAATTTCATCTTCTGGGGCACCAGGATTAGCTTGTTCCGCCTTCGGCTCTGAGGTCCTCGACTCTGTCTTCGACTCCCATTCGGTCTCGAGCTCATGGCCGAGAGGCGAGGTCGCTCAGACTCGAGGAGAGACTCGGACTCGAAGAGCTCAGGCTCGAAGAGAGCCAACCGAAGGTTGTGTCCAGGAAAACCTTTTTCATTATGAACAGTTACCCCTCGATTTATGGTGAGCGGAGTCGAACCACTGCGCTCGGGATAACCCCTCGGCTGTGCTCGGGATAAGCTGGGACTAGTGGACGAATTTCGCAACTCTCTTATGACAAATCCAGTTTCTCCACAGAACTCCCCTGCTTTGCTTTCAACTTGAGTAAAAACCTGTAAGACTCTAAATCACCGGACAAAATATATCTTAACATGTCCAATGCTCACCGATAATGAGACGTATTGTATGAACAGTCCACAAATACAACTCGCACATTAGCTAATTAGGAGGTTTATTATGCGCTTTTTACTCAAGGCTGAATTCCCGGTTGAGGCGGGCAATGCAGCAATAAAGGATGGTAGCTTACCTAAAACAATCCAGTCAATTTTAGAGGAACTGAAGCCCGAGGCAGCATACTTTATCGCTCATAACGGGAAGAGGACAGGTTTGATCGTTTTTGACATGAAAGACCCTTCCCAAATACCAGCCGTGGCTGAACCCTGGTTTCTTGCGTTCAATGCCAGTGTCGAGCTAACCCCGGCAATGATACCCGAAGACTTAAGAAAGGCTGGACCAGCTATCGAGCAGGCGGTTAAGAAGTATAGCTAGGCTGTAAAAAAGGCCCAAAGAGAAACCGATATGTGTTTGGGTTTACTTCTCAATGGAACATCTATACAATCATAAACAATAGAAAGGAGTATCCACCATGTACGTCGTAGTAAAACACCAAATCTCAAATCCAACAAAGTTCAGAGAAGCCGGTATGGCGGCTGTATCTAAACTTCCTGCTGGTGTCAAGTCTCACAGCTTCCTGCCAAATGCTGATGGTTCCTATGCTGTCTGCCTCTGGGAAGCTGATTCTATTGATGCAGTCAAGAATATCTTAGAGCCTGCTGTTGGGCAGGTAAGTAGAAATGAATACTACCAGGTAGATGCTAAGAACGCCTTTGGCCTGCCAGAATTAGCCAAGCAAACTCTATAGGTAGATTTGGCTTAAATAGAATACGCTTCGACTCTATTTTGGACAGAAGGGCGGAATTACATCCGCCCTTCTCCAATTATAGGATTTAGTATTCTCCTATTTTGATTTCGGTCATCGTCTGGTCGATGAAGGTCAAATAGCGTTAGTTGAAATCATGAGATAAGGAGTTATCTTGTGCTGGGGCGCCAGGACTACGGGCTGGATAGCGGGGTTGAGTATGGTGGCCTGAGGATGATTTTTTCGGCTGTTGAGGGCGGTCCGGACTCGCGGGGTGATGAAAATGAGGAATGCGGTCTGCAAGTACTTGAATGGGATCTAAATGTGCCAAGGAATTTAATAACGCAATTACGAATAATTTGACGCAGGAGCAATTGAGAATATATTTCACAACTGAAGATATTCGAATTTAATATCTATGCCACCGGCATTCATCATAATGCAGATTGGAAATTCGGAACTAGAAACCGTCTGTCGCGAGGTTTTTGTTCCAGCGTTAATTGCTTGCGGTTTTGATCCCAAACGAGTAGACAAGCATAACGAGGGGCGTTTACTAAAAAGTGAAATAGTTGAGTTCATAGAAACGTCTGATATAATCATTGCGGACCTTACAAATGAACGTCCTAATTGTTACCTTGAGGTAGGCTATGCTATGGGTCTGGATAAATTTAGAAATTTAATTCTAACCGCTAGAGAAGACCATAATCAGGACAATACCAATTATGAAAAAGGAGGCCCCAAGGTCCATTTTGATCTAAGTGGTTACGATATACTCTTTTGGAACCCCAAAGACCTAAAAGGTTTTAGAGAAGAGCTTGAGAAACGCATAAGGCGCCGTATGGCCACATTGGTGTCTTCGACATCCCAGCCTTCAGACCCATGGGACCATGAGTGGATTTCCAAACATCAAGCTGTGGCTGCGTCTGGACTTAAGAAAACCGGTAAGCCTGGTTTTATGGAAGTGCAAATGGCTCTGCGTAATTCCAAACTAAATGTTTCGCAGGGAGACTTGTTACAAGTTGCTGACCAATCACAAATTCATACATTTGGTTGGCCTCTTGCGCCAGTCGCAAAGAATATTGCCGAATATATGCCAAAACCGAGAACAGATGGAATAGTCGCTGATATCTTCATAAAAGAAGATGGAGGTTACGACTACTGGGCAATTCGAAAAGACGGTACATTTTATTTGCTTAAGAGCTTATTCGAGGATGGGAGGATTCCGCAGCGAATATTTTTTAATACCAGAATCGTTCAAATAACCGAAATGTTGCTCTATGCAGTCCGTCTATATACTGGTCTTAAAGTCCCTGTAGATACCCGCGTTATAATAAGAATCAGGCATGGTGGGCTCAAAGGAAGAATTCTCGCTGCTGTGGGCAACAGGGACCTTCACTGGGAAAGAATATGCGATGAGGATGAAGTTAGTACTGAGATTGAAACCACTCTAGAAGGAATAGAATCTAATTTAGTGAATCTAGTACAAAAATTTACAGAGCCACTTTTTATAATTTTCGACTACTTTGAGTTGAGTAAGGGTGTACTTGAGGACATAATAAACAATTTTGTGGCTGGCAAAGTCACATAAAATGGCTGGGGCACCGGGAATTTGCTTGTTCCGAGCCCGCCTGAGGCGGGTCGAGGAAAACCTCTCTCATTATGAACATTTCATTACTCGATTTATGGTGAGCGGAGTCGGACCACTGCGCTCGGGAAAACATAAATCCCTCGACTTCGCTCGGGATGAACTGGGGCGCCAGGATTCGCTTGTTCCGAGCCCGCCTGAGGCGGGTC
>Ga0209324_10001129_pt1 | contig 18385 bp, 19 predicted proteins | sample Rifsed19ft3_FD_184015 | JGI IMG/M metagenome (GOLD analysis project Ga0209324, IMG submission 184015) | Soil microbial communities from Rifle, Colorado, USA - sediment 19ft 3 (version 2) | ecosystem: Environmental > Terrestrial > Deep subsurface > Rock core/Sediment | place: Rifle, Colorado...
GCTGACGATTATGTAACAAAACCCTTTAGCCCAAAAGAACTCGTCGCACGTGTACAGGCGGTGCTCAGGCGATCAAAAAGTCCTTCGACAACAAAAGATTATATTAAAATAGACACCCTTACAATCGATTTGTATAAACATGAGGTAACTATAAAGAATGAACCCATTCAACTGACGCTTACAGAATTCAAGCTTCTTCATCAGCTTGCCAGTAAGCCGGGGCGTGTTTTTACAAGGGATCAACTGCTCGACGCAGTTTCCGGGTCAGAGACGTTTGTCATTGACCGGACGGTGGACGTTCATATTGCCTCATTGAGGAAAAAGTTAAAGGCCTATGCGAATCGTATCGTCACGATCCGTGGAATCGGCTATAAATTTAAGGAATAACCCGTGATATTCAAAAACAAATTATTTTGGAAGATTTTTATAAGCTATGTCGTCCTTTTATGTGGATTTCTGAGCTTGACAGGGTATTTTGTGAGCAAGGTCATAAAAGGATATCAGATGAATTTGTCAACCAAACATATTGAATACACTGCATTGCCAATTAATCATTTGATTTTATATATTCTCATTACGTTTGCGATAACTTTGGCTATAGGTTTTGTCATTATTAAAATAAATACATCGTCTCTCCTGAACATAACTCAGATTGCGCAGAGCTTTGCACGGGGAAACTTTGCCCGAAAAGTTGAGATCGATTCTTCCGGTGAGATAGGAGACCTTGCAAATGCAATTAATACTATGGGAACTGAGCTTCAATCCAGGATGCAAACCATTCTGGACGATAAAAATAAACTCGACGCCATCATGGCCAACATGAATGATGCTATTATAACAACAAACCTCCAGGAAAGAATTATTCTTATCAACAATGCGGCAAAAATCATGTTTGGTATATCAAAGGTTACATTGAACAAAGACTATCTGTGGGAAAAGATACGAAATGAGAAGTTATGTACTCTGGTTAGAGAAGTAATACGGTCGTCTACTAAGATGGGGGATAAAACTCAGGCGACTACAACCTCCGAAATTGAAATTCTTTCTCCCGAAAAAAAATTATTACAAATGCACCTCTCCCCTATACAGATTGATAAAAATACTTACGGGGTTCTCCTCGTATTTCATGATATTACGGAATTGCGGAAACTTGAAAACACACGCAGGGAATTTGTCGCCAATGTATCGCACGAATTGCGAACGCCACTTGCTTCTATCAAGGGATATGTGGAAACGTTGCTCGAAAATAATGATACGGATAATGCGTCTGCACGAGAATTTCTCGGTATTATCATGAAACATACGCAGAGACTTGATAACCTGATCAAGGATATCCTGGAATTATCTAAATTAGACTCTAACGATTTAAAGATAGAACTTCATACTGTGGACATACATCTTTGCATGGAAGATATTTTTTCTCATTATAAAGAAAGTTGTGCAGGAAGAGACCAGACTTTTGAACTGGATATGCCCCAGCATATACCCATGATCGAAACAGATGAATATCTCTTGCGACAGTTGCTGACTAATTTACTCGATAATGCTATAAAATATACACCTAAAGGTGGTCGGATAGGCCTGAAGATTAACCCCGTCAATGGATCTGTTCAGTTTGAAATATCAGACACAGGTATTGGCATTCCACAAGAACATATCCCGCGTATTTTTGAAAGGTTCTATCGTGTTGATCCTGCCCGCTCACGTGAAATGGGTGGAACAGGGCTGGGACTTTCCATTGTTAAGCACATTGTCAACCTTCATCATGGATTCGTTAAAGTCGAAAGTACCGTGAATGTTGGGAGTAAATTCATAATTACATTACCACAGCAACAACCGAAGCATGCAGCATGATTAAAATAATCATTACACCGCAGTTGACACAGGAAAAATATTAAATATATTTGAGTAATATTATGGAACTTATACTCGACAGTCTCGAAAGTCTGATTTATATCTACGAAGAGGTATTTTGGCTTAAAGAATGTTTTGCCATACTAAAATCTTTAATTGTTTTTGTTTTAGTCTGGTGGATCGTGAGATTGCAGTACAGAATGACATTGCTTTTATATCTAGGCACCTTTATTGGCGTTGCGTGTATTTTTTTTGCTGACATAGGTTATTGGAGCGACAACGACGTACTTAAGCTTATTGCCCCCGCTTCGTTATTCTTGCTTGCATACAATAAAAAGCAGGATAATGATGCTCTATTATTTATATTTCTTGTTCCTTACTTTATTACTTCGTATGAATTTTACAGAAGTTCCTATTATGTAATAATGTCCTTAGTATCGCATGCGCTCGTTATTTCTAGCATTATCATTGTTAAACAGAATACATATCTCTCACTGTTTATCAGCGCTGTAATTGGCATAATCATCAATTACGTAGGCGCTAATTATCCTCCAGGAACTAACGATATCCTGCTGAATCCGGCGTTGATTACCCTGGCTGTAAAGGGGCTCGAATTTTACACGAAAGACAACAGATATACAGATTTTTTAAAGTCCTTCTGGGCAACGCTCTTGTGTTTTGCCTATTTCGGTAGCTGGGCCTTTCATTACATAAAACCAGGCTGTCCACTTTATGGCCATTAAAAAATAGAACTAATTTTCTACATGCAAAATGTCCTGAGACGGACGAGTGCCCTGCATTTACCTTGACAGGATAAACCTCCTTACCTATAATTCAGTTTAAAATACCTCAAGTCTTTTTTGGGAAAATTCAGACAGGGCAGTGACTCGGATAGAATGTAAAAGAAGTCGTTGTCGGCACCAATTTGACTGGATTCCATGGTAAATGCTAAATTTCAATAACCTATAAAAAACCGTGAATAAGGAAACTATTTTTACTAAAACCACAGAAACAAAAATTATTCAATCCTTCAAGCCCAATGTTCGGCAATATTGGTTAACCTTTGCCATTTTAGCGTTTTCTATTTTTTTGGCATTCAGGGTATTTGGTATAAGTACGATTGTTGGGCTAAGTATCGTGTCGGTTAGCGGCCTCATTATTATCTATATGATTCTTTCAGTCTTCACGACAAAATATGTAATTACAAATCAGGGAATTTTGTTTAGAAAAGGCCCTTTTTCAGGAAAATTTAGGGAAATGAGTTATTGCGACATTAATAATATTACGATAAAACAAGGGTCGATGCAAAAACGATTTAAAATCGGCAGTCTCACCATACATACGGGAAGTGGTGGCCATGTAATCAAAGGGATTCGAAATCCTTATCAAATAAAGGAACTCATGAATAAGGAAAAGGTTTCTGAGTATGAAAGGCGTACTTTATTGAGAAAGATATTATAAATATTTCCGGAATCGTACCATGCGCAGACACGTTATAAAATATATCTATTCGGGCATTTTCGGTATTTCCTTCTTCCTATTCCTGAAAATTGCAATTCCTTTATCTGCAGAATCAATTAATACCCTCGACAGTGAAATTATAAAGAAGTATCAAAAAATAATTCTGGAAGAACCTTCCAATGCTAATGCGCATTTTAATCTGGGTATTTTGTATTACAAGAATTCACAGTTCGATGAGGCAATGCGCGAGTTTCATAAAGTACTTGAAATTGACCCCGGTGACGCAGAGGCACACTATAATATCGGAAATATTTTTAATAAAAAGAACCAGTTCGACGATGCAATTGATTCATATAAAAAAGCAATAGCCATTAATCCGGGTGATGCAGGAATTTTCCACAATCTGGGGAACGCTTATGCTGGTAAAGGTATGTTCGACGATGCCATTTCTTCATATAAGAAGGCTGTTGAGATCAACCCGAATCTTGCAGAAAGCCATCGAAATATTGCATATCTTTACAAAAAAAAAGGGAAGACGTCCGAGTCAATTCAATCTTTTGAGAAAGCCTCTAAGTCCAACTCCAAAGACATAACCATGCTTTTGGATCTGGCTTCCGCTTATGAATCAAATGGGTCGCAAGACCGCGCCATTCTTACCTACAAAAGGATATTGTCGATAGATACTAACCACAAAGATGCAAAGAACAGACTCTCCATGCTGTGTAACAATAAGGGTGTGTCACTGGCATTACAAGGGAAAAGAGACGAAGCGATTTCTGCATATAAAGAAGCCTTACAAAATAAAGAAGATTTTAAGGAGGCATATAATAATCTCGGCGCCGTCTATGTCGACAAGGATATGGTTGACGATGCAATTGCCACATACAAAAAAGCAATTGAAATCAGTCCAAATTTTGGAGAGGCTTATAATAATTTGGGAGTTGCCTTTACAAAAAAAAAGAATTACGATGAGGCCATTTCTGCATTTAAAAAAACGCTGTCTTTAAACAAAAATCACGCAGGCGCTCATTTTAACCTGGGCGTCGTTTATTCAGAAAAAAGGATGACATCGGAAGCTATAGATGAATACAATGAAGCTTTACGACTGGCCCCAAACGATCTTTCAACGCTTTATAACCGAGGTGTCCTTTATATACAAAGTGGTAGGTTAAATGATGCCACAGCAGATATGAAAAAAATAATCGAGATTAATCCAAAGGTGTCTGCATCCCATCACAAACTTGGAGACGTATATCAAAAACAGGGACATTTCGATGATGCAATTGCTGAATATAAACAAGCATTGGAAATATCGCCCGATCTTAAAGATGCGTTAATCAGTTTGGAAGACACCTATCGGTTAAAAGAAAAAAAGACGAAAAACCAGGGGAGCAGGGGAATAAGAAAAAGATGAGTTATCCATTCAGGGAATTTCAAAGCTTATGTAATTGTAGCGCGAGACTTCGTCGGGAGCGCTCAGTCGAACGATTTATCTCGCCTGAAACGACTAAAAAGGTAATCAACAGAAATGGGCGACTTGAAAGTCGCGTCAAACTATGCTGCGCTATGGCATGAACAACAAAATCAAAATATTTCTTTTGTGCTTAACTTGTTTCTTGGTTTTTAGTTTTAAGAGCAAAGCATTTTGTGAAGAATACAAGCTGTTTCCTGGTGTTATTCATCTCGATTCCACCATTAGCGGCGGGAAATTACCTCCTGAGGAGATGGCCGTGATTGCCCGTGATGCCGGTGTAGAAATTGCCATCTTTACCGACCACGATACTATGCGATGGGAATATGGCATACCACCGCTCAGAAAATTTATCAGGAAGGTTATAGAAAAAGGCTCAATTCATAGTTACGGTGAGGAGAACTATGTCAATACGATCTCTGGACTAAATCAAAAATATCCTGATATGTTAATTATGCATGGGGCAGAGGCAATTCCGTTTTATTGGTGGAAAGGAAGCTACTTTACTAAGAATCTGGAGATGATGGACGGGCACAAGCACATCCTGGTAATGGGATTGAATAACGCCTCAGATTATAAAAACCTCCCTTCGATTGGGAAGGGTTATTCCAGGGGGTTTGCATTTGATACCATGGTCAGTCTCTGGCCTCTCTGTTTTTTTGTTTTTAGCTGGCTTTTATTCTCGGCAGCCAAGGAAGGTAGTATTACCACGCTGCTAAAAACTGCAAGTGCTATTTGCCTCCTCCTGGGTATAATTTTTACGATAAACAATTTTCCCTTCGCAGCGCCCCGATATGACCAGTATCATGGCGATCGTGGAATAGCGCCGTATCAGACGGTCATTGACTACGTCAACTCACGCGGCGGTGTGACCTTCTGGGCACATCCCGAAGTGGAAGATGTGAATAAGGAAGCAAGTGGGGTTAAACTTATTACAAAGCCCTATCATGAAGACCTGCTTTCAGCGCGGAATTATACAGGTTTTGCAGTATTTGCAGAAGGGATTAAGTTCATGGCTCCACCGGGCGGTGTTTGGGATCAAATCCTCAATCAATACTGCAAAGGAGAACGTGAACGGCCAGTCTGGGCTATCGGAGAAGTGGACTTTGGAGACGAAGATACATTTTCTATCAAGGACTCACAAACCATATTTCTGTTAAAAGAAAAGGATGAAAAAACCGTAATCGAGGCGCTTAGGGCTGGCCGTGTCTATGCGGCTCATTTGTATGGTGAAAAGTCTCCGGCTTTGGTCTTGGACACATTCATAATCGAAGATACAACCCAACCCGCTAAGGCTCACATGGGAGAGGAATTAGAAACGGATAAAAATCCACAGCTAAAGATTCACGTGTCCCTTCCGGAAACGGCGAAGGACGTAAAATACAAAGTAGACATTATTCGGAACGGCGAGGTGATACATCGGTTTGAATCTACCGGAAATACTGAGCTGTCCTACGAAGACAAATACGTCAAACCGGGCGAAAAGATTTATTACCGGCTGGATATCGACGGACCTTCGCGCATCCTGTCCAATCCAATATTCGTGAAATTTGGTTCACCTTCCGGGAACACGAAGGGAGAATGAGCAATTATAAATCTGCAGAAAAGATCAGGGTGTTGCACGTAATTACACGCCTTGAAAGGGGTGGCGCACCGGCCGTCCTTCTTGAAGTGTTGCGACGCTGCGACAATGGGCAGTTTGAACATCATATAGCAACAGGATTTGCTCCAGAACCCGCAAAAGACATGATTGCATTCGCCAGAGATATGGGTTTCCAGGTATTTGTTATTCCCGCCCTCGTTCGAGATATCCAGCCATTTTTAGACTTCTATGCACTTTTAAAACTTTATTTTTTGATTCTCAGAGGCAGATATGATATTGTTCATTGTCATACATCGAAAGGTGGTTTTATAGGCCGTTTGGCGGCGCGACTGGCAAACGTAAAATGCATTATTTATTCTCCCCACGGGGATATCTTTGAAGGGTACTTTGGGAAGATAAAAACCTGTTTTTTTACAGGGCTCGAAAGATTTTCTGCCAGGTTTACAGACAAAATTATTACGTTGACAAAAAGCGGTATCGAGCCTTACATAAAGGCTGGAATTGGCCAAAAATCTCAGTTTGATTATATTTACAACGGAGTTGACATTGAAAGTTTAAGGAAAAGAAAGGTCGATCGGATACAGAAACGACAGAAAATCGGGATTGAGAATGATTGCTTCTTAATTGTAACGGCAGGAAGACTCGTACCTGTGAAAGGGTATACCTACCTGGTTGCAGCCCTTGCCCGGGTAATTGCAGAGATACCGAATACACGGTTAATTTTTCTCGGAGATGGGGAACTGAGAGGAGAACTTTCAGGACAGGTAAAAACCCTTGGATTGGAAAAACAGGTATTATTTTTAGGAATGCGCAACGATGTACCGGAAATCATATCATGTAGCGACCTATTTGTTCTGCCCTCCATTAACGAAGGATTTGGTGTCGTATTATTAGAGGCAATGGCCATGAAATGCCCTGTCGTTGCGACGAATGTGGGTGGCGTGCCTGAAGTTGTCCTGGACGGCGAGACAGGGATACTCGTGCCTCCCAGAGACCCTGTTCAATTAGCCAGAGGCATTATTCGACTTTTAAAAGATCGCTCGCTTGCTTTTCAAATGGCTGAATGCGGATATCATCGATTGGATGCCTGTTTTGATATTAGAGCAACGGTATCGAAAACAGAACATTTGTATAAGGAATTGTTAGAAAGGAAATTGTGCGGAGATGTCAATTAAAGAAAATTTAGAACTGGTAAAACAAAACATTGCTAATGCAGCCGTGAAGGCAGGTAAAAGACCGGAAGACATTGTCCTGGTTATGGCGACGAAAACGGTTGATACGGAACGAATACGCGAAGCCATTAAAGCTGGTTGCCGTATTGTTGCGGAAAATAAGATTCAGGAGGCCCTGAAAAAATATGAGGCGCTAAAGGACGAGGGAGCGGAATGGCATTTTATCGGACACCTGCAGACGAACAAGGTCAAAGACGTTCTTAAATTTGCAAATATGATCCATTCTGTGGATCGGCTGTCTCTGGTAGAAAAATTAGACCAGCGACTCCAGCATGAGGGTCGTTCAATGGATATCCTGATTCAAGTCAACACCTCTCATGAGGAAAGCAAGTATGGTATCTCACCCGAAGAGGCGGTTACTTTAGTCAGGCAGACAGCCAAATACGACACATTAAAGATATATGGGCTCATGACCATTGGCCTCTTTACGAAGGACGAAGTAAAGATTCGTAAGTGTTTTAAGGTACTAAAAGAAATAAACGACAACATTATCAAAGAGGGCATCGATAAGGTACAGATGAAATATCTCTCTATGGGCATGTCTGGAGATTACCAGATTGCCATTGAAGAAGGAGCAAACATGGTCCGCATAGGTACGGCGATCTTTGGCGCCCGTCTAACCCCGGATGCCTATTACTGGCCATCAGAGAAGACCGATGCGGATAGGGTAAAACAGTAGTGGCAGGTTTGAAAACATGGTAACGCGTTAGTTTTTTTTGTAACAATTTGGTTTTTTGAAAAATTTCAATAACAATAATATCTTACCGCACTGTGTAGGGGCAGGTTTGAAACCTGCCCCTACGGTAAATACGATGAATGCATGAATGTTGTTTTTCAAAAAACTAAATTATTACGTTTTTTAAAGTAACCCCGTAGGGGTGAACTGTTTATAGAAAAATGTGATATACAACACCTTAGCTCCGGAGGAGCGGCATGTGAAACACAGAAACAACATGTCGCTCCGATGGGGCTTGATTGTGACATAATGGTTTGTCTATAAACATATCGTTCCTAACGGAGCTTTTTACGCGCAGATTTGTTTCTATTTTCATCAGGCAACAGAAAAATATCTAAAAGGGTTTAAAGTGAAGGCGGTTGTTAAAACAAAACATGCGAAGGGAATGGAATACAAAGAAGTTCCCGTTCCCAAAATAGGCCTCAGGGACGTGCTTATTAAAGTCAATGTTGCCTCTATCTGTGGTACGGATGTGCATATCTACGACTGGACACGCTGGGCGCAGCATCGCTTCACACCGCCCCGTATCGTTGGTCATGAGTTCGTGGGAAACGTTGCAAAGATTGGCGAGGAAGTGACCCGCGTAAAGGTTGGAGACCGGGTTTCTGCCGAAAGTCATCTCACCTGTGGGGATTGTTACCAGTGCAATAACGGATATTCAGAGGTTTGCAGGAATTTCAAATTATTAGGCGTTGACCATGACGGCACATTCGCCGAATTCCTCGTCCTGCCCGAACATGTTTTGTGGAAAAATGACCAGAAAATTCCCGATGAATGGGCAACCATCCAGGAACCCTTTGGAAATGCCGTCGATACCGTTCTTGCAGAGGATGTTTCTGCAAAAACGGTTTTGATTCTTGGTGCCGGACCGATTGGACTTTTCGCCGCCGGTATTGCTAAAGCATGCGGCGCCTCGTTGATCGTCGTCTCTGATCCCAACAACTACCGGCTGGCCATCAGCAAGAAGATGGGGGCACATATCGCTGTCAATCCCAGAAGGCAGGATGTTACACAAATTGTCATGGAAGCCACAAAAAATAACGGAGTGGATGTTGTCCTGGAATTTTCCGGCAACAATCAGGCGCTGAATCAAGGCTTAAAGGCCATTACGCCCGGAGGCAGGATTTCTATTCTGGGTATTTATGAAAGACGGGTCAATATCGATCTGAACAAGGACGTTATTTTCAAGAAAATCCGTATTTACGGGATTACCGGCCGCAAGATATTTTCCACGTGGTACAAGACCTCTCGTTTCTTGTCAACAGGGCTTGTAGATCCGACGCCTGTCATTACCCACCAGTTTGCATTAAAGGACTATGAAAAGGGCATGAAGCTCATGAAGGACGGAAAGTGCGGGAAGGTTATTTTAAGTATTTAGAGATGTTATTTGGCTACGAATAGATACGAATACTTAAAATATTCCAAAGAAGTGGAAATCGCTTGGCAAAAAATATCATCCTATTATAATTCCTTAACAAAAACTTGAAAGAGGTAATGACAAGAAGGGTATTTATTTTGTATAATACCAACAAAAACAGGAAACGGAGGAGTAAAAAACATATGCCAAAAATTTCACCAAAGCTTGGGGAATTTTTAGTAAAGACCACAAAGGCAAAGGATATTGACGATGCCTTCCAAAGGGTTTTCACTGAATATCTGGAACTAAAATTGAAAAATCTTCAAGAAACTATTGAACAGTTTCAAGCAAGATGGAAAATGACTTTTGAAGAATTTAAGAAAATGCCTAAATGCCCCTCTTTTGAAAAAGATGCGTATTCCTACGATGCCGAGCAGGATTTTTGGCAATGGGAAGAAGCAGAAACTTTAAAAAAACATTATGAATCCCTAAAAAAGGAATGGATGTAAATACATTTTTACTTTCCCTGATGCATGAACTTTCCAGTCTTGAATTTGTAGAAAAAGTCGATCTTCATACAGAGGTATTTATCCTTAAAGGACGTGCGATTCTAAAGAAGAACAGATTTTTACAAATATATTTTAATGAGCATACTGAAACGACAGCCTTTGCGTTAATTGAAAATAGCAAGAGAATCTGGGGTATAGATTACGACAATATACGCGGATGGCATATTCACCCCGCCGAAAATCCAAAATCTCACATTAATATTGAATCCATGACCGTTGAGGAAATTACACACTATTTAAAAGAAGTATGGTCTTGTCTGCCATAATAGATATAGCCTTGCTATATGAGTCAATGCCTGAGCAAAATCAGCATAAAAGCATAGATACGCCAATCGCTCAACTGTATTAGTTACCGTTACTTCAAGAGATGCCCCGAATTTCCATTTTGGGTATTTATGAAAGGCGTGTCAATATTGATCTGAACAAGGACGTTATTTTCAAGAAAATCCGTATTTACGGGATTACCGGCCGCAAGATATTTTCCACATGGCACAAGACCTCACGTTTCTTGTCTGCAGGGCTTGTAGACCCGACTCCCGTAATTACCCACCGGTTTCCATTAAAGGACTATGAAAAGGGCATGAAACTCATGAAGGATGGGAAGTGCGGGAAGGTTATTTTAAATATTTAGAATTTAGTTGAGAAAAATGCCATAGAAGGCTTATATATACGAAAGAGGAGGTGTTAATGGAAAAAGAAAAGATTATTAGAAGTAGGGAAAATGGTTGATATCGAGCTAATTGATCATATCATTAGTGGAAAGGATAAATATTTTAGTTTTCAGGCAGAGGGAATGTTAAAAGGGGGTAATAAATGTCAATAGTATTAAAACTTGATATGCCAGAAGGGGTATTTTCAACGCTCCGAAAGGAGCCTTCTGAGTTTGCTAAGGAATTAAGACTCGCGGCAGCAGTTAAATGGTATGAAATGGGAATAATATCGCAGGAAAAGGCTGCGGAAATAGCAGGTCTCACGCGCGCTGAATTTATATTTTCGTTGGGGAAATTTGGCGTTTCTCCGTTTCAGTATACCGTTGAAGAAATAAAAAAAGAAATATCCGATGAATAAACGATGGGTTACTAATACATCACCATTAATCTTATTGAATAAGATAGGATATCTGCCTCTTCTCACAGAATTGTGTGCAGAACTTATAATTCCAAAGGGTGTAATAGACGAACTGTTTTTTCATAAAGAAGAACAATCAAGGTGGGAACTTCTTCTTTCCTCTAAAAAAGTTATAACTTTAAAAGCCCCACTTCAAATACCTCCGGATGTCGCAGGATGGGATTTAGGAAAAGGAGAATCCGAGGTTATTACCTTTGCGGTAGAACATCCTGGTTGTAACGTTATTCTGGACGATTTACAGGCAAGAAAATGCGCGCATACTTTTAATGTATCCGTAATGGGAACAGTGGGAATTATTCTGTTTGCCAAAAAGAAAAGGCATATTGCAGAAGCAAGTCCTCTCATTAAGTTGTTAATAGAAGCAGGTCTGAGATTTGATATAAATTGGATAACAAAGGCATTAGAGCTTGTTCATGAAAGATTTGAAATCAGAAAGACTGAATGAAATGCTCAAACAGGACTTTAGAATCTCCAAAATTATCTATGACGAGGCTTTAAAAATCGCAAAAGAGGCCAGAGATAAAGAAAATGCCTGATTATTCGGGAATAAACTCATGGCAGATGTTCACAACAAGAAAACCAGAAGTTATAATATGTCAATGATCAGGGGCAAGGACACGAAACCAGAAATCGTCGTCAGAAAATTCCTGTTATTGATGTAGACAAAAAGGGGTTAATTTATATGAAATGGTTGGAAAGATTCTGATAGTCAATTGAAAGATTTGGATATTAAAACAAAGTTCAGGCATCGGGGATGTTAAAGACTGGTGTTACATGACTAAAATCTATCTTGATATGAATATTTATAATCGGCCATTTGATGATCAGGTACAGGTTAGAATACGACTTGAAACGATAGCCATCTTTTCTGTTTTACAGAGAATAAAAGAAGGAGAATTTTCTCTTTTATGGTCTTTTATGATTGACTACGAAAACAGCCTGAATCCATACAATGATGTAAGACAAGAAATAGAAATGGCGTCTGCTCTTGCAAATGAGACGGTAGTTCCTGACGATTTCATTATTGCTAAGGCAAGGGAATTTGAAACAATTGGTATAAGACCAAGAGATGCCATCCATCTTGCCTGTGCTTTAAAAGGAGAGGCTGAATATTTTTTAACCTGCGATAATAAACTAATAAAGAAATCTTCGGAATTGGGGATAAATCTTAAGATAATGAATCCTTTAAAATTTATTGAAGATTGGGAGGTGAGTTAAAATGGCTGAAATAGCAAGTGATTTTGAAATAAGAAAGAAAGGGTTAAGTGTTCTGTTTAAAAACCTGGGTGAAGTTGATGCCATGAGATTTCTGTCTCAGATTACCTACGAAAAGAGAGACTCATTGAAACTTCAGGAAGAGCTATTTGAAGGAATGACTCTAGATGAAATTTACAAGAAGGCAGAAGAACATTTTGAAAAGAACCAGCGAAAAGGTCAAACAAAATCGGTTCGATAGATACAAGAATTTTCCAATAAAGCAAAGGAATATGAGCTTGTGTACGCAGGGAAGATGCGGAAGGAAGATTATTTGAAAATTCCCGTTGAAGGGCTCATTAAAGGGGGTATTTTCAATAAGATATTTGAATAGACAGTTGTTAGAACGTTGCAGATAAAAAGAAAAACAATCAAATTGCCAAAAAAACCGGAGATAAAGAGAATCCCTGATTATTCGGGAATAAATTCATGGCAGATGTTCACAATAAGAAAACCAGAAGTTATAATATGTCAATGATAAGGAGCAAGGACACAAAACCGGAAATCATGGTCAGGAAATTCCTTCTGATAAGACTGATAAACCATAATAAAAAGATATCTTTTCTAAGCTTTTAATGGGAAAGCCCAATGTCTTCCATGAAAAATATACAAGTTGCTTGTGCGATCATAGAGCATAACGGTAGAGTCCTTGCTGCTCAGCGCAGCGAGTTCATGAGTCTGCCGCTCAAGTGGGAGTTCCCCGGCGGAAAGATTGATGACGGCGAGAATCATGAGGAGTGTCTTATCCGTGAGTTGACTGAAGAACTCAACATCAATGTAGCAGTCGAGTTCTTGTTGCCACCCGTAAATCATGACTATACCAATTTTTCTGTCATGCTTCATCCCTTCATCTGCACTATCGTTTCTGGTAAAATCATTCTCCATGAGCACAAGGCGATTGTTTGGTTATCGCCGCAAGAGTTACCATCACTTGACTGGGCTGCTGCTGATATCCCTGTAGTTTTTGCCTATCTTGAAAATCTGAAAAGGAATGTCTTTCAATGACTTTGAAGACGGGGCTATATGAACAGTTGATCAATATGCTACTTGATAGCGCGGTAAAAAAGCTGTCAGATGGGCATTATGAAATCCAAAAGGAAAAGATCGACGAAGCCGAAGCCCACGTTGTTCTAACAAAATACTTACAAATAGTTATCCAACAGTCTCTCCGTTCTTTGCCTGTCGAAAGACGACTCGAAAAGCAGATTGAGACGTGCAATCAAATAATCTCATTCATTAAAAACTTTACAAATGATGAGTCGTTAACTGATACTGTTATCCCCGCGGATACAGAAATTCTACTTGCAATCCTTGACAGCACGAGTATACCGCCAGGAACAAGAAATCATATTCCACGACCTCTTACCCGTCTTTCTCAAAGCTCCCTGTTTACAGGGTCACGGACTGAACCGACCCTTGCCAGTGAAATTAAGAAGGAAATTCTTTCCTCCGACCGAATTGATGTTTTGATGTCTTTTATCAAGTGGAGTGGATTAAGGATTCTCGCCAATGAACTCAAGGAGTTTACATCACGCCCTTCTACCCGACTGAGGATTATCACTACGACCTATATTGGAGCTACGGATATCCAGTGTCTCGATTTCCTCCGAGGGCTTCCTAACACAGAAATAAAAGTCTCGCTGGATGCAACGAGAACCCGCCTTCACGCCAAAGCTTATCTATTCTGCCGTGATACAGGCTTCACCACGGCTTATATCGGTTCGTCAAACATCTCGAATCCTGCCTTGACCAGCGGGCTTGAATGGAATCTGAAGATAACCGCTGCAGATGCTAAGGATATCATCAACAAGTTTGAGGGAACCTTTGAAACGTACTGGAATGACAACGAATTTTTAACCTACACCCCCGAAATCCGCGAACGTGTTGTGAACGCCCTGAAACTTGGCAAAGAGCCTTCTGTATCCATTACAAACTTTCTTTTCGATATCCGGCCTTATTCATACCAGCAGGAAATATTGGACAAACTCGAGGCAGAACGGGAGGTTCATGGCAAGTTCCGCAACCTTATTGTATCAGCAACGGGAACAGGAAAAACAGTTGTGGCAGCCTTTGATTTTAAACGCTATTTCCAGAAAAACCAACAAGCTACTTTTCTGTTCATTGCTCACCGCAAGGAAATCCTCGAACAAAGCTTGGCGTGTTTTCGTGCAGTTCTCCGTGACCAGAATTTCGGCGAATTATACGTAGGAAGTTACCGTCCTACTAAGAGCAATAAATTGTTCATGTCTATTCAAACCTTCCATTCGCAAGAGTTTTGGAACAATACTGCCACTGACTACTACGACTACATTATTGTTGACGAATTTCACCATGCCGAAGCCCCAACATATCGTAAGCTTCTAGAGTACTATACCCCAAAAATTTTATTAGGATTGACCGCCACTCCAGAGCGCATGGATGGCAGGGAAATACTTGAATTCTTTGATGGACGCATTGCTGCTGAAATCAGGTTGCATGAAGCTATAGAACGTAAGATGCTTTGTCCGTTCCAGTATTTCGGAGTATCAGACTGTGTTGATCTGAGCAGGCTGACGTGGTCGCGAGGCGGGTACATTGTTTCTGAACTCGAGAAAGTCTATACCACCAATGATATCAGGACTCGTCTTATTTATGATGCAGTCCGGAAATATATCCCAAACGTTGAGGAGGTTATAGGACTTGGCTTCTGCGTCAGCATCAAACATGCCGAACACATGGCAAAGACTTTCAATAAATATGGTATACCATCTGCATTCCTTGCGGGTAGTTCAGACGAGAAGACCCGCGAAGATATTCAGTATCAATTGCGAAATCGTGAAATAAAGTTTATATTTGTTGTTGATCTTTTCAACGAAGGGATTGATATCCCTGAGATCAATACGGTACTGTTTCTAAGACCTACCGAAAGCCTTACTGTCTTTTTGCAGCAGCTTGGCAGAGGATTACGCCTTTATGGAGGAAAGGAAGTGCTTACAGTCCTCGACTTTATCGGGAAGGCCAATCGAAACTATAACTTTGAACAGCGTTTCCGTGCTTTAATGGGAAGGACACACAATTCAACACAAAAAGAGATTGAGGATAATTTTCCTCACCTGCCAAGCGGCTGTGTTATTCAACTGGAAAAGGTCGCTCATGAATACGTCCTTGAAAATATCAGGCAGGCAATACACCAGCGCAGAGCTTCGTTGGTTAATAGAATTGTATCATTTCATGCCGATACCGGCAAAGAACTGTCGCTTGCAAGTTTCCTAGAAACCTATAATCTTTCCTTATATGAAATATATCGTAAGAATGCATGCTGGTCTAAGTTGTGTGCAGAAGCAGGAATAATTCGAGACTTCAACGATCCTGACGAGATACCTTTGACAACAGGTTTTGCACGGTTGCTTCATGTGAATTCACGTCGGTATATTGACTTCATCCTAAAATTACTCAGATATGGTGATGTGGCCGAGGAAAAATTAACAGAAGAAAATCGGCGGATGCTGCTTATGTTTCATTACATTCTCTGGCAGAAAGCGCTCCCAAATCTTGGATTCAGTTCTCTGAGGGAGAGTATTCGTCGTCTTTGTGCAAATCGGTACATGGTGAAGGAATTAGAGGAAATTCTTAATTACAACTATCAGCATATTCAATTTGTCAATAAATCAGTTTCATTTCAGTATCCATGTCCGATCGATCTTCATTGCCGGTATATTCGTGACGAAATCCTTGCGGCGTTTGGGCTATCAACGCTGGAAATCAAGGCTGAGTTACGGGAAGGTGTTAAATACATTGAGGATTATAAAACGGATCTGTTCTTCATTACCATGTATAAGTCGGAAAAGGATTATTCTCCAACTACAATGTATGAAGATTATGCAATCAGCGACACTTTATTTCATTTGCAATCTCAAAGTACGACATCAGATACGTCAAAAACCGGATTGCGTTATATAAATCATATGAAAACAGAAAACAGGATTCTACTTTTTGTTCGCGAGTATAACGAGGAGAATGGCTTTACATCTCCTTATTATTTCCTTGGGCCGGCCAATTATGTGAAGCATGAAGGCAGTCGACCGATGAGTATAATCTGGAAACTTGAACATCCAATGCCAGCCCACTTATGGAAAGAAACGGGGAAAATGGCTGTCGGATAAATAATTGAGTACCACTTTAAATCTTTTGTCTGCCGATGCTAGAATTTGCTTACAGGATGCGGATATAGCTGAATTCACAAAGAGGAATACAGAAAAACAAAATTCAATATTTATGATGATAAATGAAAGTTTTCCAAAGTTAACTTCCGATTATCTTAAACAACAATTGAACAGCAGGGTTTCTGAAATCCAATACTCAATTGACCTTGAAGGATTACCCGGAGAAGTTTTTGAATATATTTCTTTTGGAAAATATTTTTATTAGTTGATTTATATGAACAAACTGGATTTTATCACAGAAGAATTAGAGAAACTGAAAGGATATGGTCTCATTATCAACATTCGCGCAAATAAGGAAAGGCAAAGAATTAAAAGGTAAAATTATCTCCCCTTCCGGAGACTATCTTAAGGGTGTATAGAAGGATTTTAAAATACTGTGGCATATATATTTTTAGATGAGTCGGGAGATTTGGGATTTGATTTCAAGAAGAAAAGAACAACGAAGTATTTTGTAGTGGAGGAAAATTCCCTATTCCCATAAACAGCAAAACCTCGTGTGCTATTTACGAGCAACCATCCGGAAGCCCACACACGAGGATTTACTTGCTACATAAAAAATATTAGCAAAAACAGGGTAAATTTGCAATAGCTATTTTTAGGTAACTTACGCAACTTTAGAGGCTGGGTAATCAAAGTCCGTTGATTTATATGAACAAACTTGATTTTATCACAGAAGAATTAGGGAAACTGAAAGAGTCTGGCCTCTTTATTAACATCCGCACAAATAAGGAAAGGCAAAGAATTAAAAGGTAAAATTATCTCCCCTTCCGGAGACTATCGTAAGGGTGGATAGAAGGATTTTTAAATAAAACGTTTATGTTAGTTTTTATAGATGAGGCTGGTGATGCCGGCCGAAAAATCGAAAAAGGTTCAAGCAAACTTTTTGTTATTTCTTTGGTTATGTTTGACGACTACGAGGAAGCGTCCGCCTGTGATCAAAGAATAAATTTGCTCCGTCGGGAGTTAAAACTGCCTGAAGACTATGAATTTCACTTTGTCCATAATTCTCAAAGGATAAGAACCGCTTTTTTAAAAGCAATGCAACCCTACCATTTTGTTTATTTCGCCGTAGTGCTTGATAAAGATCCTCAAAAGTTATGGGGTCCAGGATTTTTTACCAAAGATTCATTCTACAAATACGCCTGCCAGATGATTTTTACAAATGCCGCGCCTTATTTAAACAAAGCCAGTATTGTATTAGACAAATCAGGTTCTCCTGATTTCCGGAACAGATTGGCTAAATATCTTAGACAAAGGATTAATACAGGCGATAAAATGGTGATTAAAAAGATTAAACAGCAACGCTCTTCTTCCAACAACTTACTGCAGGTAGCGGATTATGTTGCCGGTGTTGTTAATAGAAAGTTCCAAAATAAAAAAGATTGGCAGGATTATTACAGATTTGTTGCATCAAAGGAGATATGGGTACAGAAATGGCCAAGAGAAAATAGAACACCGCCTCTTACCCTTTAAGGGACGCACCCGATGAACGGGACTATTTGAGGCGGTGTCAATTCC
>Ga0209324_10001132_pt1 | contig 18354 bp, 15 predicted proteins | sample Rifsed19ft3_FD_184015 | JGI IMG/M metagenome (GOLD analysis project Ga0209324, IMG submission 184015) | Soil microbial communities from Rifle, Colorado, USA - sediment 19ft 3 (version 2) | ecosystem: Environmental > Terrestrial > Deep subsurface > Rock core/Sediment | place: Rifle, Colorado...
AATGTGGTATCTACTTCCTACAACTCTACATTTGGTTAATTCGGAGACATTACTGACAGATAGCTTTGACCAATTACCACTGGATGATTGGAATGCGCCTTGATCTTTTTGAGCAAGATATAATGTGTCTTTGATTGGCCAATAAATGACGCCTAGAATTGGTCTATTACCTTCTACAAGGGAAATCATTATAGTAAATTCTCCAGTTTTTTTGATATAGTCTGTTGTTCCATCTAGTGGATCAATAATCCAGATTTTTTTTGAATCGAATCTACTTGCAACATCTCTACTTTCTTCTGATAGAACTGGATAATCAAAAACCGAGATTATTTTTTGTATAATCTCATTACTTTTGATGTCAGCTTCCGTGACTGGTTCATTATCATTTTTCAAAGTTGATGAGATGGGATAATCATATAACTTCATAACAGCTTTTCCTGCCTCGATAACTGCCTTGATGGTTAATCTTGTTTCAGGCATTATGTACTTGATTGGGAAATTTTTATTCATTTTTTGTTCTCTAAATAAGAATGTTATAATCTAGTTCCAATTGTAAGGATTGTGGTTCTTTTGAAATTTTTCTTGTTTAGTATGTTTCTACCATCAAAAATTAATAGAGGTTTGTTAGCTCCAGAAAGTAATTTGTTGTTTAATTTCGAATACATTTTATGATCAGTAGAAATAAAAATTAGAGATGCATCTTTTACCACGGTATTCAGATCTTTAGTTAATAACACGTTAGCTGGTAAATTCGTGTCATTGAAGATGTAAGGATCATGGACTACAACTTGACAGTCTTTTTTCAGGAATTCGTTTATCACTGTGTACGAAGGAGATAATCTTGAATCAGCCACTTCTCCTCTAAATCCTAGACCTAGTACAGCTATTTTTGAACCCTTTACCTTGACTTTTTTTTTCTTAAGTAATTCAAGAGCATCATTAACACATTTTTTGGGCATCAAATCATTTGTTTTTCGGGCGATTTCTATGATTTTCATGCGCTTTCGTATTTTTGATGCAGATTTTATTACAAATTGTGGATAAACAGGAATGCACAGGCCCCCAACTCCCGTTCCTGGATAATGTAGATGACAAAAAGGTTGGGAATTGGCGCCTTTTCTTGCTTCCCAATAATCAACACCACGTTTTTCACAAAATTCTGCTAATTCATTTGCCAATGCTATATTGACGTCTCTATACACACCTTCAAATATTTTTTCAGCTTCTGCATTTTCAATGGATGACATTTTTAGAACCCCTTTTTTTGAAATAATTTTTAATAATTTTTCTCCAAATTCAAGACTATTTTTGTCAAGTCCAGCAACTATAGCAGGATGATTTTTTTCAATGTCTTCTAATGCTCTTCCTTCAAAAATTCTTTCTGGATTATAGATTATATAGAAATCCTGTTCTCCTTGAAGGTGGCTATACTTTTCTAAAATCGGCAATACAAGATTTTTTGTAGTACCTGGGGGTAACGAGGGACAAATAAGAACGGCATCACCTTTTTTCAGTCCTTTGGCAACATTAGTACTAGCAGAAATTAGGGCACTTAAATCAATTTTATTTCGTTTTATTCCAACTGGGACGGCGATAATCTTGATATCTGTTTTTTTGGATGCATTTATTCCATCAGATGTAAGAATTAGTTTTCCTTTCTTTAAAGCATTGGTAAAAGTTTGGGAGATGAATGGCTCTTTTTTATGAGAAATCCCACTTTTGATTTCAGAAAGTAGTTTTTGAGAAATATCAACTCCAATTATTTTTATGCCTGCTCGAAGCCAAGCAGCAGCTATAGGTCCTCCTACGTTTCCTAAACCATAGATAGCTATAACAAACCCCTTTTTTGAAAGATTAGTTACTACCATACCAACAGAACTCAATGGTGATGTAATTTAAATTATCAAAAATTACTTTTTATTCTTAATTTGGAAAGAGATTTTAGTTCTTACTGTGGAACAAAATAGTGCTAAAAGAGACTCTTGATATTCTAGTGGAACCAATAACAAAAAATTCCCTTTTTCTATCCGAATCGAATATATCTAACAATCAGATTATTGAGGGCGTATTAAAAGATAAGAGCGGTAAAGAATACAAAATTCATGATGGATTAGCAGATTTCATACCAAAAAAAGAATATCTTACTAAGGATTCTCCATTATTGGAGACATGGTGTAAATTACAAGAAAGTGGGAAAAAGCTTTATGATACCTTTCCTCATCTCAATTTATCGGTTAAAGGAAGAAAAGATGTTAAAATTTTTAAAGAATTTTCCTTATTTCACGGCAAAGTTTTGGATGTGGGTTGTGGTCCTTTTATACCTGCATATTTAGAAGATAATAAAGAAGTTGAATTTGCTATAGGTATTGATCCTCTTGTTACATCTTACAATTACAACAAAACTGAACATGTGGACCTTTTAAAAGCTATAGGAGAATTTATGCCATTTGCTGACAAATCATTTGACATAGTTTCATTTGCAACTTCTTTTGATCATGTAATAGATCCTATCACTGTTTTGTCAGAGACTAAGCGGATATTAAATAATGATGGTCAAGCAATTTTTTGGATAGAGGGTATGAAATATTCTCCTCAAGAACAACAAGCAGTCCAAAGAGATCATACATCGAGAAAAATTAATTTGGAGCCAAAGTTAAAGAGAATTATTCGAAAGACTATCAAAATTACCAAAAAACAAATTTGTTTGAATAAATATTTAGGTCTTGATGAACAAGCTAAGATAATTGACTCTATGGAAATCCCTGAAGGTGCTATAGATAAATTTCATCTTAGACACGTTAATTACAATGAATTTGATGAGATATGTAAGATGGTAGGATTCAGATTAATTGAGAAAAAAGAGTTGCCAGAATTCCGTAGTACGTTTGTAAGATATAATATTAGCTAAATACCTTGTTTTCTTAACTGATTTCATCGTATAATTTTATACACTTTTCTGCTGCTGCTTCTAAACTATGATGTTTTAGAGCAAAATCCCTGCTTTTCTTGGAGAATTGTTTTCTGATTTCTTTATCCTTGAGAGTATTCATTGCATCATAAATTTCTTCTTCACTATTTGCCTGAATTATAGGGCACATCTCTCCAAAACACTTCGAATACAAATTTTTATCAATATGTACTACAAGTGGCTTTCCACAACACATGGCTTCAATAGCAACAGCACCGTATGAGCCAACATTAAATTGATCTAAAACCGCATGGCAAGTATGGTATAACTGTATTAATTCATTTTTGTTCATAAAATTTTTCCAAATAATATTTGATTCCAGATTTAATTTATGAATTAATTCAATGGATTTTGATAAGTCTGCTCCATACTTGACTAGAATTAGTTTAGCAGAAGGATTTTCTTTAACAAATCTTGAAAAAGCCTTTAACATTTTGTCAGTTCCTTTGTACTCCCAGTGCTGTCTATTTGGGTGAAGGAAAACAAGATCACTTTCTGGTTCATTAGCAGTAGAATAAAATGATGTATCTACACAAAACGGAACAAAGTAATCTTTTGTGTGTTTTAAATGTTCTAAAATAGTGTAACAATCTGGATTTGTCATAACTACACATTTTGCTTTTTGAAAACTTCGTTTCATTAATCTGTCAGTAAAATTGTTTCGTGATAAAGCTACACGGATCCAACCAGTTTCATGAACTACAAAAGGTTTAAAGGAAAATTGTAAAAATATTGAGGAAGGGTAATGGCAATGTATCAAATCATATTTTCGTGCTTTTCTAAATAAATCAATAAATAACTTCTTATCTGCAAATGGATGTAAGGAATCACCATTCCATTTTTTTAACCAAGGTTCATTCATTTTTGAGCCTTCATTAGCAGGATCGGAAATTTGGCCTTCCTTCGCTGAGTAGACCAAATCTGCTTGTATGTTTTTCATTCGTAAACCTTTGACTAAATTATAAGGAGCATTACCACGATTAAACACGTGTAATATTTTTAAATCCATAATTTTTCGTGATCCATTATCTCAAACTATTCTGAGCTCGATACCATTCAATGTACCTCCGTATACCTTCATGTACTGTGTACTTAGGAACATAACCAAATGCATTTTTAGCTTTTTCGTAAGAAAGAATCATTCTTCTCAAATCACCTGGGAGTTTTTCTTGATATTTAGGTGTTATTTTTTTTCCTGTAATTTCACATATAATTTTGTAGGCTTCATTAACTGATGTTTCTTTATTGGTTGATAAAAGGAACATTTCGGCATTTTTTACTTTAGATTTTGCACCAAGAATTAAACAATTTACGACATCTTTTACATAAATGAGATCACGTGTTTGTTCTCCATCCCAATTTATTATTGGAATTTGATTATTTTCTACGGTTTGAACTAAATTAGCAATAATTGGTTTCCAACCTAGTTTTATGTTAACTGTTTGACGCTCTCCATAGACTGTAGCAAGTCTGAAAATAACGGATGGAACTCCATATATTTTGAAAAATATCTTTGCATAATGTTCTCCAATCAATTTGTTTGCATCATACGGTGTTTTACAATCTATAGGATGGTCTTCAGTTACAGGGAAAAATTTAGGATCTCCACAAATTCCGCTATTGCTTGTATAGATTACTTTAGAATTTTTTTTCCTAGCAAATTCAAAGACATTTAGTGTTCCAAGAACGTTAACTTCCATATTCCGCTTTGGATCCTGCAAACTAAATGAACGTGGATGAACTGCCAAATGGAATATAGTATCTGGATTAAGATGACTTAGATGATCCCAGTTAGAATTACTTATATCAAACTCGATTACCTCAACCTGATCCTTGTATGACTCAAAATTTTTCCTAGACCCATTCGTAAAATCATCTAAAATAGTTATTTTTACGTCTTCATTAACTAAGCATTCAATCAGGTGTGAACCGATAAAACCTGCACCGCCTGTTATAACTACATTCTGCATAGTGATTTCATTACCTAAATTTTTCGCTCCTAATTAAATCATATTAGATTAGAATTTTAATTTCATGATTAATAGGGTTCTTTAGTAATAGTAAATACCATTATTTTATTCATAAATATTGTGCACTTAGGAGAATTAGAAAATATCATAATGGAAAGTTTAAAAAATACATCACCAAGAAGAAATCGACCAGCCTTTAGATTCTTTTAAGACTCGTTGTAAATAAAAAATTTCAAAAGATAACATATCCCATAACTTGTTAATGTATGGAAAGGTAATCTCAGGATTAGAATTTTTTCTTTTCTCAATAAATTCATAGGCATATCTTAACAAATTTTTGTTTATCCAACCGTCTCTCACCAATGTTCCATTAAGTAAAAATCGTTCACATCTGTCAGATAGACCACCTTTCCAAATTGTAGTAGGTTTCATTCCCCATCCTTGTTTTTGTTTTTCATAAATCTTCTTAGGAGCTCCGTTTTTCTTTAGAATGTCACGCAAAATCATTTTTGAAGTGTTCTTACTAAGTTTATACTTGTGTGGTATATGAGTAGCAAACTTGATAATGTTTGGTTTCAAAAAGGGAGAATATATTTTTATTTTTTCTTTATTTGCAAAAACGGTATCAACAAAATTAAAATCAAACCTAAGTTTAAAATTGAAATCAGCAAGAAAAATTTGATTCATATATGATAATTTATTGTTAAACGTAGGAGAGAAATAGGAGATTAAGTCATTTGAAGTGTAAAGAGATTTTCCATTTTTCTTAAACTTTGCACCAAAAATTTTATTTTGGTTTGGTATCCAATCTCGTGTTCTTGAATAAAGATACCTCTCTGCTCGTTTAAATGGACTTTTAGGAATTCTTTGTAGATATTTTAGGTATCTAAAATAATATCCTCCAAATAACTCATCACCCCCTTCTCCACTTAATGTGGTGTCTGCTCCAAGATTTTTGACGGTCTTAAAACTGTAGTATGGCCAAAGGTTACTTTTAGGGGAACCAAATTTCCATACCATTAAAGGTAGATCACTAATAATATCATCAAGAATGATTTCTTTGTAATCACGATTAACTAATTTTGCTACGATTCGTGCATCTTCAAATTCATCACTTTGATCATTAAAACCAATTGAAAATAATTTTAGTGAGACATCCTCCCTCTGAGAGAGTAAAATAGTATTAATGGAAGAGTCGGTTCCTCCTGATAACCCAATTGCAAATTTTTTTTTTGGAATACTGCTAATGTTCTTTCTCAAAATTTGCTCAGTTTTTTGGAGACAGAAATCATATGACAGTTCTTTCTCAATAAAGTCATGTGAGGTAAGAGGAGGGATGTCAGGTAGGTTTTTCGTTCCCTTAAGAATTCCTTGATTCGTTGGATTAAAACGAAGATTTAATGTCATGAACAAAGGAAAAAGGTTTAGAGAGTGAGACACTGTTCTCATAATTTTTCTGATCCTTATAATTACTTTGGATTTAGATATGAATTATTAATCGTTAATTAACATTCAAACTTTTGTTGAGATGTTTTGACGAATCAATTCTATTGGTTCATCATCCAAAATGGATTGATATAATTTTGTCAGTTTTAGGGAGAAATTGTCTGGTGAGTGATGTTTTAAAATCCAATTACGTCCTGTGATGCCTAATTTCTTTCTAAGATTATAATCCAATAGATTTTCTAATTGTTTGGTGATTTGTGTATCCGTTGAAGCATTAGCAACAGGCGGTGATTCTCCATAAACTGTCTTGTATTGTTCTTCATTAATAGATGCAACTAATGGTTTAGCACATGAAAACGCTTCCCAACCAATCGAACCCAAAGCCCCTAGAACAAATTGATCCGCTATTACATCAGATAAATTATAGTATCGCAAAAGGTCTGAAGCATTAAGAGGACCTGGAATGAATCTTACATTTCTTTCTAGCCCTAGCTTATTTACTAAATCATGAGTTTTTTGAGAATCTATACCTCTGTCGATTATTATCAATAAAGCATCAGAATGATCTTTAACAAATTCAGCAAACCCACTAATCAGAATATTGTTACCTTTTAGTCTCCATTCCAAATTTGCAGGATGAAAAACAACAAATTTCTCAGCAAATTCACTATTAGAAATTTCAATTGGCCTAAAAAATTCAGTATCCCATAGGGGAGGAAAAAATATTCCGTTTTTGAGTTTTAATTTTGAGAATAATGGCAGGTGATCTGGTTGAAAAAAAAGAACTGCTTTGGCTTTTTTGTAGGCTCGTCTTAGAAGAATTCCTCTAATTGAATTTGTAAAGGCAAGTTCTCTAAAATCACTTCCTTGAGTGTTCGCGATGAAATTTTGTCTTGAAAAATATGCAAAAATAGGCATTTCTACATAGGCATGAATCAAATCATATTTTCTATCTCTCATTTTTTTAATTACATCCCATTTCCATGAGCTCTTTGATTTATCGAAAAAGTAAATCCAATCTGGATAAGTCCTCTCAAGAGAAGAATCAAAGAGGAGGGGATCTGAACCTTTTGGAGGATCCTTTTGCATCAATAGATCTACATCTAAACCATCTTTCCTTAGTTGTCGGCTTACGATATAAGCCAGATTTGCCATATTTCCAGCGTGGAGTATTCTCATTTGATCATTTCCTTATTTTCCAAAAATCTTTTTGATTGCCTCCCCATTTTTTCTTGTATTGAAGAATACCTTCTTCCTTCTTTGTAGAAGGATTTGGATTGAATCCTGATAGGTCATAAAATTTTTGATTATTCATTGTACCCCATTCTATTATTTTCCATTTCAAAAGGTCTTGTGAATATAACTTTTCAAGGGTATCTTTTTTTGATCTTGCTATACCCCATTCATTTATGTAACCATTAAAAAAAGAAAAAGTTATACCTCCTACGTTGGATTCATCTTTTTTTGCAATAAAACCTTTGAAGCCAAGAGGCTTAAGAAGAGTCCACAAGTCATAAGTATCGTCATAATCATATTGTGGATTACCACTTTCTAATCTGTATTCATTAAGAAGTTCATGGTATTCTTTTATAGTATCATCATTAATATCGTAAATCTTTACATTTCGGTTTTTTGCTCGTTCAATATTTTTCTGTACACTTTTTTTATCAGTATTCTTTAAAAGGATTTCATTTGATTGTTTTAGATCTATTAAAAAAGTGCTCCATTTCTCTTCTTTAATTTCTTTAGTAAATAATTTCCCATTAAAGAAAGGATGAAGCGATCCCTCAATTCTATTTCCAATTTTTTTAACAAACTCTAAAAACTGATTTACTACTTGTTCATCGTCATCAGAAAATATTATTGGGCCATAAGTCCATCTAATTTTTTTAGATGATTTTGGTGCAAATTTATTGATGGTATTTGGAAGCATTCGTCCAAATCTTTTGCTAACAAATTCGAACAAAACAACTTGAGCCTTAAGATTTCCATTTGATTCCAGAATTGATATAAATTTAGGGATCCAATTCAGACGTTTTTTAGCATACTGACTATATTCGAATGTATTGAAAATATTTCCCATGGGAGATTTCAATAAATTCGAGTTCCAATCTTTAGGACATTCATTTTCTAAGCGAATTTCGAAGGACATAATCTCTCTAAACTAGTAACTTATTTTGTTATGGTTAGAATATAACCTCATTAATTATATTCTAAAGATGAGGCTAGAATAAAAATGAAACCAAGCTTGGTAAATTATCTAGTTTGTCCTAATTGTAGGATGAATTTAGCTTTACGAACAATCATGGAAAAAAAAGATGAGATTTGGGATGGAATACTTAGCTGTAAAAATCAGCATAAATTCAAAATAAAAAGAGGTGTACCACGACTAATAATAGATAGAAGTTCTGGTTTTATCAAAACTGAAAAAGCCTTTTCTTCAAAATGGAAAAGATATTATAAAAATTATCAAGCAAAAAAATGGTTTGACTTTACCGAAAAATGGTTTTTAGAAAGATTCGGTTGGAAAAATGTCTCACTCTTTAATGAGTTTTTAAAAACCAGACATTTTATTCTTGATGCTGGAACAGGAGTGGGTAATAGCGCTAAACGGTTTTCTGCAAGCTCAACTACTTTAGTATTTGCAGTAGATGCAAGTGACAGTATTGAATTTGCATATGAAAAATATGGTAAAATTTCAAATGTTCATTTTATTCAGGCAGATCTGTTACAGTTACCGTTCAAACGGAGATTTTTTGATTTTATTTGTGCTGACCAGGTTATTCATCATACAAAAAATACCAAATTAGCTTTCAAAAGATTAGTAAAACATTTGTCATTTAATGGAATTATTTCAATTTATGTTTACAACAAAAAAGGTCCCATACGAGAATTTGTTGATGATTACATCAGGAAGAGAACTACAAAAATGTCAGAAAAAGAATGTCTTGAATTCTCTAAGAATATTACCTTGTTAGGAAAAGCTTTATCCAAATTAAAGAAAAAAATTACCATTACTAAAGACATTCCAATGCTAAATATTAATGCAGGAACACATGATATTCAAAGATTTTTTTATTGGAATTTTTTGAAGTGTTTTTGGGCTGATGATAATGATTTTCATCGTAGTGTAGGTGTAAATTTTGATTGGTATTATCCCAAATATGCTTGGAGACATACTCCACAAGAAGTACAAAGATGGCACAAAGAAGAAAAAATCAGAATCACTCATTTTCAAGAAATCGAAAGTGGGATTAATGTGACTGGTAGGAAAATTTGTTGACAGAAATTATTATAACCGAAATATTAGATTGAAGTAAAAGAAAACTATGGTTCAACATTGGTTTATTAGTCATCTTATCAATAAATTCACCAAAGGTAAATCATTAGGTCTTGATATTGGTGTAGGACTAGATAATTGGAAGAAGTTTAAGAATTGTAAAATGATAGGTGTAGATAAAAACTCTAAATGTAATCCTGATTTTGTTGTAGATCTTGAAAAATTTCTTCCCTTTAGAGATAATGTTTTTGATGTCGTAATAACGATTAACTCACTAAACTATGTAGAAAATGCAAGGCAATTATTAATCGAGATTAATCGCGTTATGAAAAAGGACGGTCAGATTGTTTGTGTTGTAGACAACGAAAAAAGTTCTGAACATCCATTCGTCTGGCAACAAATGTATCTAAATAGAATATTGGAAGTAACTGGGTTTGAATCAATATTTTCAAAACATCTTAAAGATTTTCTGTATGCTAAATGGTATAATAGAACAAGTGTTTATGCTTTTGCAGTTGCTCAAAAATACGAACAGAAGAAGGAAACTTCTATTCAATTATGTTTTAAATGTGGTAAACCTCTGGGAAAGCGTAGGCAAATTGACGTTAAAACTCAGAAATTCTCTCATGTTAATTGTCCTAGTACGGAACCCAAAAAATCTCCGCTTTCATACGATATTAAAACAACACATCCAAATTATTAACACGATTTAAACGATAATTTATTTTTTAATTTTCCCAATGAAAATCTGTTCCTAATAATTTGTACAATCTTTCATTATGAGGTTTGAAATATTCCACTAATTGTTTTCTCAACGCAGGATCAATTCTTGGTTTTTGGTATGTCTGTTTTTTAAATAGACTATACTCAATGGGTTCCCACTTAGGTAGATTAAGGAAGTTCAAGACTCTATGGTAAACAACTGAAGTATTTTTGAGGAATTCTTCACTATGTAAGATTAAAAATTGATCTTTGGGAAAGACGTTCATCCATCTTATTATTTTGTTTACATAAACTCCATGTTCGAGATATGCAAACAAATCATAATCCCAGCTGTAATAAGTTTCATCTGATTGCATTTTTTCATATCTTTCTCTAATCCTTTCTTTTTCAAGTTTTATAGCATCTTCAAATGAAAGGTACTCATAGCCATTATTGAGGTTCTGATTGTATTGTGAAAATGCTCGGTCTATAGGATTTCTTAATAAGATAATGAATTTTGCGTTGGGTACAATTTTTTTTATTCTGTCTAAAGCATATGGATGCTCTATATATCGTGGAGTTGCTTCGCCTGTCACAAAATCTTTTCTAAATAAATTTTTTACAATAGTTTTATGCAGTTTAAGAGGAAAATTTACTTTATACCAATTAATTCCCTTTGCGTAAAGTCTATCAAAATAATCGATTTCTTTTCCTGCTGGAGGATAGACATAAGGATGTTGAAGAAGATATTCATAAAGAGAAGTTGTCCCACACTTCACAAACCCAATAATCAGAAAGTCTGGTAACACATGCAGGAAGCCGGTTAATGAGCAGTATTTTAAGTATAAAGAGGTTGAAAATTTATGTAATTGTCTATGTTTTTCTAATTTTCGTCCTAAAATCCTTCTCGTCTTAGGAGCTTGTCTGTTAACAATTTTCATAGTTTTCAATGTAAAAAACTCTCTTAGTTTGAATTTAACGATTATGAACTCCTATTTAAAAAATATGAGATTAGTTTAAGATATTTACAGATATCCCTCATAGAAATTTGTCTACATATTTACACCCTAAAAATAAATTATAACAAAAATGAACATTAATGAATATGAAATCTAATCGAGATAGAATCAAAGAAAAGATTTTGTTTTTAAATGATAAAAAATGGAGATCTGATGATTTTGATGTAAGGTATTATTTAATTTCTAAATTAAGGAAGTTCATGTCTAAAGTAGTTCTTGATGTAGGTGGAGGGATAGGGATTATTGAATCAGAAATGGACCAGAGTAATTTCAGAGTTAATGTGGATATTTCATTTGAGGACCTAGAGATTTGCTTTCATAAAACCGATCCAAAAATTCATCCCATATGCGCTTCAATGTTATTTTTACCATTTAGAGATTGTATTTTTGATATTGTAATTAGTTCTCATGTAATTGAGCTAGCAAAGTTAATGGACATCTCAGAAAAAGATGAAGGAAAAAAAAGAGAATTCATAAATATGAAAAAAGTAATTGAGGAAGAATATAGGGCGTTAAGAAAAAATGGAGTATTGTTTTTGACTACACCAAATTATGCGTATCACAAAACTAATAACAAGTTAACTTTTTCAGAATTAAATCAATTATTATCATTATTTTTTAAGGAACTTTCTATTAATTTCTTCAATACATTTCCTAAAATATCCAAATCGAGGAAATTCAATCTGGCAAATGTAGTACCCAAAATCAAAGCTAAATTTGTAAACGTAGACAATGTAATTAATTCCCTTTTTAAAGAAAAATCGAAAAATAGCTATAGTGTTTATTTTTTTGCTACTGCAAAAAAGAATTAATGAAGAATAATCTACAATCCATCACGTTTATTATATTATTCATTTGTCCCAATCAAATTTAATTCCTAGAAACTTGGACAAATCTTCATTATAAGGTTTAAAAAATTCAACTAGTTTATGTCTCAACCTAGATTCGATTTCTAGACGTTTGTATGAACCTGCACCAATTTTTTTGTATTCATGAAGTTGCCATTTATGCAGGTTTAAAAATTTCAGTACTTGATTGTAGATCAAATTTGGATCTTTAAAAAATTCTTCACTCTGTAAGATTAAGAATTGTTCCTTTGGGAAAACGTTCATCCATCTTTTTAGCTTCGTAACATAAATTCCTCTATCAAGATAAGAATGGTGAAAATAGTCTTTACTGTAGTAATTTTCGTCTTTTAACATCCTTTCGAATTCGCAGTTTGTTCTTTCTTTTTCACAGTTTATTGCGTCTTCAAAAGAAAGTTCTTCCTTTTTTGAACCATATCTCATGTTATAATGAGAATATGCTCTATCGATGGGATTTCTCAAAAGTAATATGAATTTTGACTTAGGAGTAACCTGTTTAATTCTCTGGGGTACGTGGGGATGTTCAAAATATCTCTCTGTTGCTTCACCTGTTAAAAATTTTCTATGAAATAATTTTGTTTCTATCTGTTTATAAAAAATTAATGGAAAACATGATTTATACCAATTAAGACCTCTATTGTAATACTTGTCGAAAAAACGTGGTTCCTTTGTAGAACAAGGATGGATGCATGGGTGTTGTACTAGATAATCATAAAGAGCAGAGGTTCCACACTTTTGTGCACCTATGAGATAAAAATCAGGTAAAACATGCGCAAAACCTGTGAGATTACAATACATTCTATCTAGTGATATCGTAAAATCATAGAGTTTTGGGTGTTTTGCCAAGCGTGGTCGTAAAAATTCTCTAGTTTTATAGGTTGATTGATAATATGACTTTACCATAAAGTGTTTCCAACAAGACTTTTAATTTTTAAAATATAAACTTCTCTTAAAGAAATATGATCAGGTGTTTTTTGTCTACCAAAAACATGATATATTTTTGTATCAGAAAAAGGTTAATTTGATTCCTAAAATTCAATGTTTCTATTATGCAAATTTAATGCTGATATTCTCAATTTTATTTAATCATCCTAAACTTTATTTTAACAATCTATGATCTGATTTGAACAAAAATGTCAGGCATTAGAGTAACCTATTCAGGCATGATTTCTTTTGTTGTTGGACTGGCTAGTGTTTTTACAGGGTTAATTTTTACGCTTATAATTACAAGAAATCTTTCTCAAGAAGAATTTGGTGCTTGGAGTTTAATTGGAAGTTTAACTGCTTATGTTTTAGTTATTCATCCAATTCTATCTTATTGGAGTACTAGAGAAATTGCAAGGGGCATAGATTCTGGTAAAACAGCTTTCCTATCTTCTGGTGCTTTTAGTATTGTTTCCATTCTAATTTATTTTGTGATTGCATATTTTTTTGGTGTTAATACAGGAGTAGATTTTAACATTCTATTACTTGCAGTAATATTAATCCCTGTAGAATTTTTACGTGCTGTATTAGTAGGAATTACCCAAGGGTATAGACCTCAAAATGAGGAATATGGGAATTTAGTTTTTGAATTTACAAAAATTCCAATGGCTCTTTTAATTATTTATTATTTTGATCTAGGACTAGTAGGACTAATAATAACAGTTTTTATTTCTAGATTAGCTAGTGTTGTGATTTTATTAATACAAATACGTGAAAAATTAAAGGGTAAATTCAATAGAAAGTTGATTAAAAAATGGTTCAAGCTCTTTTGGCTTCCTATCTATCCATATATTTCTGCGATTTTAACGACAAGTGATGTAGCGATTTTTTCCATTATGACTGGATCGGTAGTTGGTTTGGCTTATTGGAGTGCAGCAACAACCATCTCAAGAATTGTTAATCATTCTGCAAAGATTGGGACGGGTGTATATACGAAATTATTGCAAGGAGGTAAAAGGGAATATTTACAAGATAATCTCAATCGAATGTTTTATTTTGCCTTCCCTTTGGCAGCAATGTCGTATGCATTTAGTAGGCCGGCGTTATATGCCTTAAATCCCGTATACGTCGAAGCAATTCCTGTGATGCTATTCTTAGTACCTATGATTTTTCTTCGCACCTTTGCGGAACAGTTTTCACAGGCTTTACAAGGAATTGAAAAAGTAGATGGTAGAGAGAATGCAACCTTTCGCGATTATCTACGAAGCAAGTTATTCTATATGCCCACTGTAAGAATTGTGCAGAGGGGACTATATCTGATTACTTTAGCAATAATTTTATTTGTAATGATTCCATCAACTCCGGATCAAATTCAATTAGTTGTATATTGGGCCATAATTGCACTCATTATACAGATACCGTATACTGGATTTCTTTATTTATTAATTAGAAAGGAATTTTCACTAAAAATTGACAAAAAAGCATTGATCAAGTATTTTTCTACAAGTGTTGTTGTATTTGGGTTAACATTTGCCTTGATGGAAGAATATCTAGTTTACAAAACTAGCATATTTGAATTTCTTCCGGAATTCCTCCTGTTTGTAATAATTGGTATTGTTGGATATTTGGTTATTACTTATCTCATAGATATAAGGACAAGAAAGTTAGTCAAATCTATTTTCAATGAAATCAAGAAATGATACAGATTAAATTTAAATCATTAGTGAAATAAACATGAAAAAATTATGTGTCTTTCCAAATGATCCTCTGAAGGTGTATTATCAGAAAGGGGAAATCAAACCAAGATATTTCAATCCCAAAAATATTTTTGATGAGATTCATGTTATCAGTCTTTTTGATTCGGATATTGAAGAAGAAAAAGTGAAAATGGTTGCAGGTGATGCAATTTTTAAAATTCATGTAGTTGGAAAAGTAAATCTACTTAACAAAAATTTAAAGAAAAATCAAATAATTAAGCTAATTAGACAGATCCAACCAGATATACTTCGATCGTATAATCCTCTTCTTCAGGGTTGGTTGGCTGCTCAGGTCAAAAAAGAATTAGGCATTCCTCTTGTAATTTCACTCCATGGAGATTATGATAGGGACCGTCGGTATTATGCACGAAAAAACAAAGATTACAAAACCTATCTAAAACTACTTTATTCAAGAAGAACTCTAGAACCAAACTCTTTAAAAAACGCTGATGAAGTAATAATTATCTATAATTTTATTCGAAATTATGCAAAAAAGATGGGGGCAAAAAACATCAACCTAATTTACAATAGGATTGATCTTTCTCAATTCAGTCCCGAGGTTAAACCATCATTCATAGCAGAAAAACCTGTCGTAATTTGTGTTGGGCGTCTTATCAAGGAAAAAAATCAGGCGTGCATAATAAAAGCAGTAAAAGACTTGGATGTTACCTTACTAATTATTGGAAATGGGGTTGAGTATGAAAATCTGGTAAAGCTCACCAATGAATTGGGAATAAAAGACAAAGTAAGGTTTGAAACCTCGATTCCTCATGAAAAAATTCAAGAATACTATGCTGCATCGACTCTGTTTGCTCTTCCTATAAAATACGGCGGTTTTGCAATTCCTGCACTTGAAGCTGCTGCCTCAGGGGTGCCAGTGATCTTACCTAAACAGGAGTTTGATCCAGATCCGGATATAATTAAGGATTTTGCGTTATTGGTAGATAATAATCCAGAATCTTTTAGAGAGGCAATTTTGAAGGTAATTTCTGATGAAAATCTCCGAAAAAAAATGATTAATGATGGATTAGTTATCACAAAAAAAATTAGTAGTGAAATTATGGAAGAAAAAGAAAAAGAGCTTTATCTAAAACTGCTTAAGAAGAATTGATACTATTTTTTTAGATGCTCTACCATTTCCAAATAATCTCATAGGTTTTGATTTCTCTTTTTGTTTTTTTGAATTTAAAATCCTACTTATTTTATAAAGATCAGATTTTTTTATTGTACCAAGTAGTGTATTATGATTTTTATCTAACGTCTCTATCCATTCTGTATTTTTTCTCAAAGTTATACAAGCAGTATTTGACCAAAAAGCTTCCTTTTGCAGTCCGCCTGAATCGGTTAGAAGTAATTTAGTTTTTGATAACAATGTTAGCATTTGTGAATATTTTACAGGAGCTATGGTATGAATATCCTTTAAGGATAATTTGAAAGAGCTTATTTGTTTTTTCGTGTGTGGATGAATTGGGAAAATTACTTTATATCCTAATTTAGATATAGTTTTTGCTAGTTCTAGAATTTTTTTCATCTTGTGATAATCTTCTATATTGTCTCTTCTATGAATGGTCATCAAAACAAATTTTTCCTTAGAATGGCTTTCTAGTTTTAGTAATTTTTGGTATTCAAGAAAAACGTCATACATTGTATCCCCAGTAAAATATGTTCTACCTAGAACTGCCTCAGCATGAAGATTTTTTAGACAATTCTTTGTAGGTGCGAAAAGCAAATCTGAGCAGTGATCAATGAGCCTTCGGTTTACCTCCTCTTCCATTTTATTATCATAGCTTCTTGCCCCTGCTTCAAGATGAGCTAATGGAATTCCCATCCTATTTGCCGAGAGAGCTGCGCCTAAGGCTGATCTAGTATCACCTGGGACTACTACTACATCAGGAGATATTTTTTTCAGAGGCTTTTCTAATTTAGAAATTATTTCTCCAAGTTGCCTAGAGGTGGAACCAGTGCTTACCCCTAAATTGACATCTGGGTCTCTTATTTTTAATTCCTTAAAGAAGGCTTTGGACATTTCATAATCATAATGTTGTCCGGTATGGATGATACTAACTTTTGATTTACGTGAAAGTATTTCTTTAATCAAAGGTTGAGATTTTATTATTTGAGGTCGGGTTCCTACAATTAAAGCGACTTTCACAACTAAAATCCATAATCAATCATGTATAATTAAATTTGTTAAAAAATTTGATTCATTTACCCAGTTTACAACTCTCAAAATACAAATAGACCTAATCTGACCCTCATAAGTAGCTAAAAAGTATGTTAGAAAAAACACTCGATGCAATCCTTTCAAAAGCTTTTATTATTGAAGTATTTGGCTTAGGCTATGTTGGATTTCCTTTAGCAGTTAGACTTGCGAATAGCGGATTTAAGGTAAGAGGAATAGATATCAACTCTCAAAGAATTGAAAGGTTAAAAAATAATGAACTAATGGAGTCTGAGATTCACCTCAAAAGTGAATTCATACATTGTCGTAATAACAAGAATCTTGAATTAACAACTTCTCCTGTAAAGTCAGAAAAACCAAAAATCGGAATAATTTCTGTTCATACTCCAATTCCTGACGAAAACACTCCCTCCAACAAATTCGTTAAAGAAGCTATCGAAAATTTTCTAGAAACTTCCAAAGTAGGTGATTTGATTATACTTGAAAGTAGCGTAGAGGGTGGAACTACAGAAGAAATGGAAAAAATTGTTGAATCAAAGGGGTATAAAATAGGTCAAGATTATGGCTTTTGTTTTTGTCCTGAAAGAATCGATCCCCAAAACAAAAAATGGCATCTTGAAAACATTCCCAGAATAATTTATTGTTCAGATGATACGACTTTTAAAATTGCTGAAAAAATCTACAAAAACGTGAATAAGGCTCATCTACTTAGAGTTGAATCACCAAAAATTGCGGAAGTTGTCAAGTCGTATGAAAATGCCTTTAGACTGGTAAATATTTCTCTTGTAAATGAATTAGCGATTTTATGTGACAAGTTGGGAATTAACGTGATGGATGTGATAAAGGCAGCTGCAACAAAACCATTTGGCTTTATACCATTTTATCCTGGGGCTGGGGCTGGAGGACATTGTATACCTAAAGATCCAAGATTCTTATTAGATGCAGCAAAAAAATATGATGTAAAATTTTCTACAATAGAAAACGCTTTACAAGTTAATTTTGAGATTCCAAAATACATTTGTAATTCTATAGAAAAGACATTGGAAAAAATTAATCTCGAAAAATCTGTTTTGGTTTGTGGATTAACCTACAAACCTGATGTAGAAGACATGCGTGACTCTCCAGGATTTAAACTACTTAATGAATTTAAAAAAAGAAATTTTAAGGTTTCAGCATATGATCCGTATTTCAAAAAAGAATTACTTTCAAAATATCTTAAAGAAAATAACCTTGAAGGTTT
>Ga0209324_10001133_pt1 | contig 18318 bp, 14 predicted proteins | sample Rifsed19ft3_FD_184015 | JGI IMG/M metagenome (GOLD analysis project Ga0209324, IMG submission 184015) | Soil microbial communities from Rifle, Colorado, USA - sediment 19ft 3 (version 2) | ecosystem: Environmental > Terrestrial > Deep subsurface > Rock core/Sediment | place: Rifle, Colorado...
CAGGACACACCGAGTACCCGCCTGGCCACTGTCGTCTTGCATATACCACACCCAGCGGTTGATCATTCCATGAGGAACATTCTGCCAGGGGCCGGCTGTATTAAGCCGGATAGTCAGGTAACGAAATTGAGTTGTATCTGCAGACTGTGGTGAATTCAGGAAGATCACCGGATCTGCGACCACTCCTCCAACACAGCTGGCAGGCTGAGATTCGACTGACAAGGTGTCCATCGCGAACAATCCATTAGTCATACTTGTGTTCATACATTGAGCAGATACCACATCCGCAGCGTCGCCCATGTCCCAAGGATTACCCGATTGAGTAGCATAATCAACCCCGCTTGTAAATGAGGGCCGGTTAAAAGTTGCAATCGGCGCCTGGTTGATTTCAATATTTCCCCGGGCGACGACCTGATTGCCACTCTTAAGCAAATAAATATATTTACCAGGTTGCAAACCCTGGGTGTCCATGATAATTGGGTTGTCAGTGGTATTGGCGATTACGAGAATCTCTCGATTGGTTCCATCAGGTTGAATGGATACAGACACTGGGGTGGTACTATTTCTTTGAATGGTTAAATTTACAGCATTACAATCTGTCAAACGCACCCAATCTATCTGGAATGAGGTCTGTTGTAAGGTTGCGTCGATGCGTAAACCACGCCACTTTCCTCCAGGCGCATTTTCCCAACGAGTGAAACCAGCGGGTACACGAGCCTGATCTAGTCTAAGATTGTATAATTTCCAGCGTGGGGTTGGTATCCCATTGGTTGCTTCCGGATATAAAACGATCCCAGGAAGAGTCTGGCCCCAAGTCCCCAGATTCAGGTACTCATCTGCAAACCAATAAACAACCATCTGATCAGGAGAACCGTTTTGTGGGGGACCTGAATCAACCTTCGCCGCCACGTATAGGCATTTATAGGTATTCACGTCGATTGGGTAGAACCGTCCTACTTTTCCGATCAGCAAAGCATTCAAGTAACCGGGAAAAAGTAAGTGGAATGTAGCTTGCTTGAGCGCGGTTACCCTGGCAGAAAATACGCCTCCCGCTACGCTGATATTCTCCAACAGGTTTGCCTGACCTGATTGATTTATATATTGCGAAATATCAGTATACTCAGCCATATCCCAGGCATCACCCAGCCGACGAGTGGAGAAATCTTCCCCTTCCGGTAACTTTCCATCTGACTGAGCGCGAGCACCCTGAATAAAAGGTGGTATCCCCTCCTGTGATCCAATAGTCAGGACGATGCTGACTATCACGATAAGGATAAGGAAACGGATGATCTTTCTTTGCATTTCACGCTCTCGGTCTTTGCATCAACTGTTAAGAAATCCGCTTCTGATTCACCCGTTTTGGAGGACACCGGCATAAACTTCCCGAAATCGCCGAGCAACCTCGGGCCAGGTGTACCTCGCTAACACCTTTTCTCGCCCAGATTGTCCCAAAGTCCGTGCCCAGCCAGGGTTATTGAGCAGCAAGATAATCGCCTCTGCTAACATCGATTCATTCTGGTATTCTACCAAAAGGCCATCCCGACCGGCCTGTACAACCCACGGGATAGCTCCATTTCGACAACCTACCACTGGTTTCTCAACCACCCAGGCTTCCAAAAAGGCGATCCCGAATGACTCAAAGCCTGATGGATAAGCGAAAATATCCACCGCCGCAAACAGCCAGGGTTTTTCTTCCTCGGGGAAATTATAGTAAAGTTTTACCTTTTGGCGGTCTGACTCCGGCAATTGCCCGATCATCCTCTCTAACTGTTCAGCGAACAGCGTTCGTGCTCCAGCGATTAGGAAATGTGTGTCTGGGGAAGCATTCCAAATTAGCGGCATCGCTTGCACGAGCGTACCGATCCCTTTATGGCCACCTAATTGGCCGATAAAACCTACGATCTGTTTCCCATTCAGACCCAAACGCTGTCTTGCCTCTTCTTGCGTGACACCTTTATAGAGCGGTGGGTCCACGCCTAACCCAATGGTAGTCACTTTTTCAGGCTGTGCACCGCGCCGAACTACATATTGCTTCTCGTAATCAGTAAGCGCGATATAGTGGTCGGCTTCTTGAATAGCGCGGTAAATCATGCTTCGATTGAATCCCCAATCGTCCACCGGATGCAAACCACCGATCAATACACAAGGGCGTTTGGCCTCTCGGGCACTGCGCAGCGCCGTCAACATGTGTAGTAAGGGAAAGGAAGCTGCTACAATAACGTCGGTTGAGTATTGGCGAATGGCTTTTCCCAGGCCAGGAATAATTGGTCCACTCGCCAGCCAGCGTAAATGTTCATTAAAAGGGAGCTGCAGTTGGTATGCCACAGCCTGGGGAATCCGGACAAGCTGACTCAAACGGCTCATAACCGAAAATCGGCGAACTTTCACCCCGTTGATTTCTTCCCAACCCGTGGGCAGCCTAGGTACACGCGGGTTAAAAAATCCCTCGCCGTTATAGCAATTGGTTGTAAAAACGGTGATCTCATCTCCAAATCGGTTAAACGACTCTTCTGATACACGTTGTATAAGCCATTCGACCCCACCAATGGTGGGAAAATAGCCTTGGGTTACGTATAATATCTTCATGTCGAGCAGGCTGGGTTTACAGTCTTGATGACCGCCATTGAAAATATCGCCATATGCGATGGAGCAACATACGGGTTCCTTCAGTTCTCCAGATATTCATCGCCCGAGAAATTCTGCTGGCCAATATGGGTGGTGGAATGTCCTGTTCTGAAATACCACGATCCTGCCTGTCTCCGGCATACTCCCCCTCGATACAATACTTCAACAAAGGCTTAACTACGTGAGACCAGCGCAGCGATTCGTGTAAGGATTCAAACGCTTCCGACCAGGTATCTTTCGGCTGGTCTAGCAAAGAATTTAAACCATACGCGACTGCGTTCTCTTCATACGGCGGAACGACTACACCAATCCCATGTTGTTGGACCCACTCGCTGGTTATATCGCCGTCTGTTATCAGAACCGGCAAATGAGCCCAGAAGTAATCCATCACCCTGGTCCGAAGCGAATAACGAGTTTCTAGGTGAAGAGGGTGCAATGTAACCCCAATATCGGACTCACAGAGCAAGGCTTCGCGGTCAGCATAGGGAAGCCATTCAAAGAATAGGATGGTTCGGTCTTTCTCCCCAATCTCCTCAGCCAGTTTTTCGGCCTTCTCAGCCATTTCATGCCGGGGAACCAGGGGGTTTGGATGGCGCGTACCTAAGAAAATCAACCTGGCATCAGGATGTTTGGTGATCACTTGGGGCCAGGCTTTTACCAAAGTAAGTGGATCCAACCAGTTCCAAATCCCACCCCCCCACAAAACAATGCGCGCATCCATCGGTACACGGGGATGAATGCCACGCAGAAACGGATGTGGCTGCGGTTCCCGGCTCGGAAATCCAATCCCAACAACATCGATCATGGTGCGAAAGGTGGGGTCCTTCAGGAAATTGCGCGGATTGGTGCGTCCATTGGCAGTCAAGACGCCAATCCAATAATCTCGCTGGCGTTCATTGCCACAAATAAAGAAATCACCGACCCTTGCCAATTGGTTAGTAATCCAAACGGCATGCTCGTTCAGGCTCTCTTGCGCGGCTATCGGCTCGTCGAGGTAATAATGTAAGTTCTCAAGGACGAAGGGATCATAAAGGTCCACCACCACCCGGGCGCGCGTTTGAGCCAGGAAAGGGAATTTTTCTATCATATAACCATTCACCAGTGCGACATCGCAGTTTTCAATTAGCACTTTTAAGCTCGCAGGGCGTTCTTCCCAATATCGCACCAGAGGTACATTAGGCACCTCCAGGCCAGTTTCCGAAGGGATTGCCAGGGTGACGTCTAAATCCCCGCTCAGGGCACGCGCCATTTCCAGGTAGCGCATCCCTGGCCCAGCCATCTTTACATCCACAACATCATGACTCACTATTAACAGATGTGGTCGGCGTTTAGATGGATCAAATTCAGGCATGGTACGTGTCCTCTTCGATAGAATGAGTGGCAAATAATGATGTTCTACCAGGTTCCAGGTTAGTTCAGGGAGCCCCCGCCAGGCGATCGTCATCGGCATTCCCCCCTGCAGTGTAAAAAGCGCCTCATCAGGGACAACCCGACGCGCTTGAAGCGTTTTACGCTCACTAAATAGAGACGGGATGGCCTTGATCGTATCATACCAGCCACACAAATAGGCTGAAACTAGATTCCATTTCCATTGTAATATCGAACGAACCAAGTTTGTTAAATCCTCAAGCAGATAATTCCTCAAAAAACGAGCCAGATACTTATCGAGCAATTTGATTGCAAAGCGAAGGCGGCCATAAACCACATTCCGCAATTTGCGTGGAGAAAGACCGCTTTCTTCACCACTTGGCACCCGACCACCAAAGGCGTGATATACCACCGCCTGGGGAGCAGCACAGACTTTGTAACCGAGCAAGCGCGCCCGGTATGACCATTCCGTATCCTCGTAGTACATCGGGAAACTCTCATCCACTGGGCCAACAACTTCCCAGGCCTCTTTGCGAATAAGGGTAGCAGCATAACACGTAGAAGGCAATTCCTCCCAATTATCAAATTGCCCGAGATCAAGATGGCCTAACCCATTATCCGTCCCCCAAGAGAAAGCCCCCACCCTATTCCCAAGACCGTTCAAAAATGCAGGCGCCCACCAGAACTTGAGCTTGGCTCCCACTGCTGCACAGGCCGGATTCGCTCGAGCGACAGCTACCATGTGAGCCAAAGCGTCAGGCTCAAGCCGCACGTCGGGGTTGAGCAGAAGGAAATAATCGCCTTTCGCAGCCGCTACACCTAAATTGGTTGCTCTGGCAAAGGACTGGGATTCCTCCAGGCGCACCACTTTCGCTTGAGGAAATTGGGATACCAACATGCCAGCAGGATCATCCGTGGATCCGTTATCCACGATCACAATTTCAATTGGCGAATACGTTTGCACAGAAAGGGAAGGCAGGCATTCACGCAACCATTCCCGGCTGTTGAAAGCCACAATAATGACTGAAACATGCGGGCCATTGAGAGCCCGGAATGGACGTGCAGGTGGTTCCTGATTTCGTTTTAGCAGCCCGGCTTCGGCGAGACAAGCCAGGCCAGCCCGGATAATATCCGGTTTTAATCCCCGGGGCTGAACCTCCCAAAGAATCTCGTTGAGCTTTCTTCCGTCGGCAGACTCCCAAATGGATAAAAGTATAGCGTCTAAGGCTACTTTACCTCCCTGAGGGGTAGTCAACAGCGGTCGTCCTTGACGCGCGAGTTCCACCCCAAAGGGCCTGTGGTAGGTCAACACTTGTATGCCTTCCCTAATAGGTTAATGCGCACTCAAGCCAATTAAAGAACTACGTTACGATAGATGATCAAAAATCCCACCTCTTTCCAAATCATCTCGAGAGGAAACCGTCTAAGAACTTTTCTATACGGCTACCTTGTGGAATTAATTTTATACGGGTCTGCTGAAGTTTCTGAAGTATCCGCCAGCTCCGGCTGTTCAGGACTTCTTCTAACTGGTTGCCTGTTGTGACTGCCACGCGATCGAGCTCGACGTTTTTCTCTTCCAGCTCTTGCAAATATTCATCTGCTTGTTTAATTACCCTTCTGATGGATTCGATCTGCCCGGGACTCGATTTATGAGACACGTTTTTCCAATTCATACCTTCCCTGTAAACTTCGACCCACTCCTGACAATGTTGGGAGAGTAACCATTTCCTCCTTACAGTTTCTTGAGCATTCTTCCCCATTTGTCTTCTCAAGGCTGGCTTCTCAATTAGCTCAACTAGAGAAGTCTCCCATTCCCCCATGGTCGTGGCGATAAGACCGTTCACTCCTGGTTCGACTATCGACTCATACGCCGGGATATGGCTATAGATACCCGGGATGCCATGAACGCTGTACTCGAGATATTTAATCACGCTTTTACACTGGTTGAAAAGGTTATCTCGCAGCGGCGCGAGAAAGATGTCACACACCTGTTGCATAAAAAACTGGCTGAAATCTGCATAGTGGTCGCGGTTGAAAGCAATCCATTCTACAAATGGAGAGGCTAAAAGTAATTCCGGCGGCTTTCCCCCAAAAAACCTGAGCTTTACCTTCCCCTCAAATCTTTGTAATATATTTTGTAAGGCTGGGCAGACATACTCCAGGTCGGCCTGGTGAGTCTCACCACCCATATAGCCAATCACAACCGGGAAGTCATCGATATGGTTTTCATCTGGCGTCCGGAAATTCCAAGTTTGGTCGTCAAGATAATTCGGAAGCACCCTGGTATCGGGGTTAAACATTCGCAGATAGTCAGCCAGGGCTGGACAGCTGGCGGTGACGACATCGGCTTCCACTATCGCCTGAAGCATTGCGAGAAGATATCCATGATAATCCCGCCGGGTGCTATGATCTTCTGGCATTTCTAATAAAAGGTCATCTATTTCATAAACGACAGGCTTACCTTCAGTACGCGCTCGAGCGATCACTTGCGCGTATGCGTTTCGGAAGCGAGGAAAATCGCGTTGGATCACCACAACGTCGGCCTCCGAAACAAGCTCTGGTGTTACGCGATCGCCTTGGTTGCCCTTTATTACTTTCAATCCCGCTCGCTCTGCTGGTGCTGTCACTCGTAATACTACAACCGCGCTCTCCCAAGGCGAAGCCGTGTAAAGCACAATTACCCCAGGGCTCTGAAAATCCTTTTTGATAACCTCCTGTCCTGGGATCATCCAGCCTCCATCGCCAGCTTGAGCGCCTCTCGCCAGTTTGGAAGGGTTAAACCAAAAGTGTCAATAAAGTGGTCACAATTTAACGCAGAGTGTAATGGGCGAATCGCCGGAGTCGGGAATTCACTGGTCAAGGCAGGTTGGACCTCTTGCACGATTTGCTCTTCACGTCGCGGGTCCATCTCCAGGATCGCTTGAGCCCACTCAAACCGGCTGGCGCGGCCGCTCCCAGACAGGTGATAGATGCCGCGCCGTTCGTCCAACCACCCAGCCACATCCCTCCCCGCCATCGCCAGGAGCTGCGCGGTGACCTCGGCCAGCATCCGGCACCAGGTCGGGTTGCTCACCTGGTCACTGACAATGCGCAAAGTTGTTTGCTTGCGAGACCATTCCAGCACCCTGGTCACAAAGCTTTCGCGCCGCACACTGTACACCCAACTCGTTCTTAGGATCAGATAAGACTCACCCACGTCTTGAATGGCGCGCTCACCTTCTAGTTTGCTCTCCCCGTACATATTCAATGGATTAGGTGGATCCTGTTCAAGGTAGTCACCGCCCTTCTTCCCATCAAATACATAATCGGTCGAATAGTGGATTATCGCAGCTCCAATCTTTTTGGCTTCTTCAGCCATCACCCTCGGAGCATGAGAATTAATCGCCTGGGCAATTTCCATTTCGCTTTCTGCCCGGTCTACTGCGGTATAAGCCGTAGCGTTGAAAATCACCTGTGGCCGGATATTGTGGATCAGCTCGCGGAGACTATCTGCCTGCTCAAGATCAATTTGTGGGAAGTCAAGAGCGAGGATGTCCCCCAACGGAGCGAGTGTGCGCTGAAGCTCCCAGCCGAGCTGTCCATATTTGCCCAGCAGCAAGATATGCATAATGATTTACTTATCCCTACCTGGCGTGAAAAGGGAAATCTTCCTCCAGCAAACGCATCAGATATGCGCCATACTGGTTGTTTATCTTCTCGGCTTGCTGGCGCAGATCTTCCCGACCGATATAACCCATACGGAAAGCGATCTCCTCCGGGCAGGAGATCATCATCCCTTGGCGGTCCTCAACCGCCTGGACAAAACCTGCTGCCTGGAGCAGCGATTCGTGGGTGCCTGCATCCAACCAGGCGATCCCTCGACCGAGCGATTGTACCTGTAACTCGCCGCGCTGCAAGTACAAGCAGTTCAGATCAGTGATCTCCAGCTCGCCGCGCGCCGAGGGTTGCAGGTTTTCGGCAAATGCAACGACCTGGTGATCGTAAAAATATATCCCGGGCACCGCATAATGGGAGCGCGGCTTTTCTGGTTTCTCCTCGATGCTCAGGGCGCGGCCGTTCTCGTCGAACTCGACTACGCCATATCGTTCTGGATCGCGCACCGGGTAGGCGAAGATCAGAGCTCCCTTGGTCAGCTCAGCCGCCTTGCGTAAATTCTGCGCCAAACCTTGCCCAAAGAAGATGTTATCGCCTAGGATGAGGCAAACCGGTTCCTTGCTGATAAACTCCTTGCCAACCAGAAAGGCGTCCGCCAGGCCGCGCGGATCAGGTTGTTCTGCATAATAGAAACGCAATCCCCATTGCTCGCCAGATCCAAGCAGTATTTGGAAGGCAGGGATGGCTTCCGGTGTGCTGATCACCAGGATCTCCCGGATTCCGGCCAACATCAGCATCGAAAGGGGATAATAAACCATTGGCTTATCGTAAACCGGTAGGAGTTGCTTGCTAACGCCAATCGTCAGTGGAAAAAGGCGTGTACCGCGCCCACCAGCCAGAATGATCCCTTTCATACCTGGCCTCCACGCTGTTCATAATTCTGTTTCATCCATCTTTGAATATCGCTCTGATCGCGAATCGTCTCGACCCAATCTGAATGGCTTAAATACCATTCGACTGTTTTCAAGAGTCCGCTTTCCAAGGATTGGCGCGGTTGCCAACCCAACTCCCGCTGGATCTTGGTAATGTCCATCGCATACCGCCGGTCGTGGCCCGGTCGATCGGCGACAAATTGGATCAGCGATTTATGAGGGATGTAGGGCGAATTCGGAAAGAATTCATCCAGGACATCGCAAATCGTCTCAATGACCGTTAAATTGGTCAGCTGGTTATTTCCACCAATGTTGTAAGTCTCTCCCTGGTTGCCATGCCGGATTACATGCCAGATTGCCTCACAATGGTCTTCGACAAACAACCAATCGCGCATTTGCCTGCCATCCCCATAAACAGGCAGAGGTTTGCCATCGACCGCATTCAGAATCATCAGTGGGATTAACTTCTCTGGAAACTGGTAGGGGCCATAATTATTCGAGCAATTTGTGATCGTCGCCGGCAAACCGTAGGTATGGCTGTAGACGCGCACCAGATGATCGCTGGCAGCTTTGGTTGCGGCATACGGAGAATTAGGGGCGTAAGGTGTGCTCTCGGAAAAAGCGGGCTCCTCGGGTCCCAGAGAGCCAAAAACCTCGTCGGTGGAAATATGGTGGAAATGAACCTTGTTCAAGTGATTCAATTTCTCGCTAATCCACACCTGGCGGGCGGCCTCCAACAGAGTATATGTGCCGAGAACATTGGTCCTTACGAAAGGCTCAGGATCCACGATCGAGCGATCAACGTGCGTTTCCGCGGCGAAATGAATAATCGTGTCAATCCGGTTCTTGCGGATCAAGTCTTCTACCAGGGTGCGGTCGCAAATATCCCCCGTCACAAAAGTGTGCCGTTGTGGACCGGGCAGCTCCGTCAAGTTTTCCAGACTGCCGGCATATGTCAGCGCGTCGAGGTTGAAAACCTGAATATCTGGTTCAATCCCAAGCAGATAACGTACAAAATTTGAGCCGATAAAACCGGCTCCACCTGTGATCAGGACATGCCGCATCTCTACAACCTCCGATTCGGATCATTCAACTTTCGGATAACTTCAACCAATCATATGTATCAGCCTCCACTAGCCGCTTACCCTTGGCGTCCTTGGGGGAAAGAACAGGGGGTTTGCCGGTAAGTATGGGCCAGGCAATTCCTAGATCCGGATCGTTCCACAGTAAAGTTCGCTCCCACTGCCGCGCATAGAAATCGGTGACCTTATAGATCACATCTGCCCACTCGCTTATGACGTAGAATCCATGAGCAAATCCTGGTGGGATCCACAACTCCAGCTTGTTCTGTGCTGAGAGATAATGACCCACCCATTTCCCAAACGTAGGAGAGGCTCGGCGTAGGTCGACCGCCACATCGAAGACCTCACCCGCCACGACGCGCACCAGCTTTCCTTGCGGCTGGCGGATTTGGTAGTGCAGGCCGCGCAGGATGCCCTCTTCCGATCCGGAATGGTTATCCTGCACAAAACTCTCTGGAATACCAGCAGTGGCAAAGCGCTGGGCGTGATAAGTCTCTATAAAAAAGCCACGCTCATCGCCAAATACATCCGGCTCAATCAAAATTACATCACCGATAGCAGTCGGAGTAAATTTCATGGATCTCCAAGAAGAAAAATTAATGCCAATTGTAATTTATTTAGAGCAGTGATAAACGTTCAAGTCACGTCCATAACCATATTGGCTTCCTGGAAATTTCTTAACTTGGACGCAACTCTGCTTCAAATATCCTCCTTCGAGATCGGTGAAGAGCCCGTCGTGCAGAACGAGATAGTCAGGCCGGTAAGATTCAATCGCCCAAACAGCTGCGTCCTCGTAATCCGTCTCAGCGGTCATCCGTTGTGCAATCTGAGGTTGGAGCAGGCCAGCGAAGTCGACCATGGGTCTTTGAGCAAAATAACCGATGATTCCTACTTCCAGTGCCCCCACCTTTTCTTCAGGCAAAGTGTTGGCGTTCAGCCATTCACCGATCGCCCGATAGATAGCAAAGCGATTGTCCCTATCGAGCTTTGTAGTCACAACATCCCACCCCTGGGCAATCACGAGAAACCCAAATAGAACTACCCCAATCACAGAAGGCAGGTGGTTAACACCAAACCAATGGCCAAGGATCCTAGATTTTTTATTGCCGATCGCTGATGGCTGACGGCTGAGGGCTGACAACTGATCTCTACCCGCTGAGGTCTGTTTGCTTATATCTGATGGCAGACGGCTGAATTGTGATGGCAGATGGCGGACAGCTGCGATCCCCAACCCTATTGCAACCACAAAACCAGGCACGAGCGGTGTGTAATACCAAAAATAGCGACTTACCCCCAGGATCGAATAAGAAACAAAATACAGCACCGACCATAGCAAGAATATGATCCAGGTGCTTCCCTTCCAAAGAGCAAAAACAAGCCCTGCAACCGCAATAATAGATTCGAGCGTGTAAGGCCAGGAAGCATACCAGCCCAGGATGGTAAAAAATCCTGCAAAGAACTGCTGGCTGATAGCCATGGCACCCTGATGTTGCTTAGCAGCCAGGGTGACCGGCAAAGGCGAGCCAAAATAAGCCCAGGCGAAAATACCCCAACCCAACAGGATGGCCAGGAAAATCGCTGTCGCTTTCCATGGGATCGGCTTTCGCTGCCGGATTAAATAATCAAACCCCAACACCACTGCCACTAATGCCCCGTCTGGCCGAGCTAATGTGGCCAAACCTGCAGAAATCGCAGTCAAAGAATAGCGACCTCGAGCATAGAAGGCAAAAGTCGCCAGGCACAATGCCAAGTAAATTGGTGTTTCTGAGCCAACCGTGATCAGCAGGAGAGGAAAAGTTGGGTAAAGCATCAGCCCCGCCCATCCCACCATGGGCGATTTCCAGGTATGAGACAGCTCCCACAGGGATAAACCGCCCAGCGCCAGGCAAAAAGCGCCGAGCAGATTTGCATAAGCAGGAAGGTAAGCCCCCAGGAACGCTAAAGGGCTCAGCAGCAAAGTATACAGAGGCGTTGTCGTGCTTAAGATGCGTTCCCCCGGATTATAAACGAACCCCTCTCCGTTAGCTAGGTTCTCAGCATATCGGTAAGTGATGAATGGATCGTCATAAGCCCAGCCAGACAAGAAAATGAATAGGATAGTTGTCATCAGCAATGCATAGACAATCATGCCCACCACTTGCCACCTTGAGTATCTGGAATTGCGAATTGCTTCCATATATAACGGTTAAGCGAATCCTATTCCTGCAGGAGAACCATCGGGATTAAGAAATGATAAATTTCATCGCCGATGAAAGGACGCGCAGGCGAGAAGAAGCTGTCCCAGATCAAAGGTGAAATCGTTATCGCGTAATCGGTGAGGTAGGAGGTGTACCATTCACCCTCTGGGATTTGCCAAACCTCATGCGCCCAACCCGGACGAAACGGCTCAGGACTCTCCCATGGCCCAGACGGGCTTGCCCCAATCCGAAATATTTCTCCTTGGCTTGAATCATTATAGAAAAGGTAATAAACCCCATCGTAAATAGTTATCGTGGGACTCTCCGGAATCGCCTGGTCCGACAGAGGAAGGATGGTCCTACCCCAATCTTTCCATGGCCCATAGGGTGTTGTAGTGGATGTCGCTAACCCAACAATGCCACCATCAATATCCATACCCGTGTAATACAAGTAATAAGTCTCCTCTGCGACGAGAACAGTTGGATCCCGGCAATCAGCCCAACGCCCCTCCTCCCAGAGCATTCCCTTGTGATCGGGCTGAAAAATCATTCCGTGCGTTTCCCAGGATAAAGGGTCGGCCGGGTTGGTGGAAGTTGCCAGCATGATACTTTGGGTAAGTTTTCGCGTCACGCCGGTGTAAACCATGTAAAAAACACCCCCTTCCTCCCAGACATATGGCGCCCAAATCGCGACTTCATCCCAGCTGCCAGGAGAATGCTCGGTCAGAATTGGCGACATTTCCTCCCAAACACACATATCAACCGACCGCGCATAGGCAAATTGGGTCTGTCGCGAGACATAAATGGCGACCAGATAATAATACCCATCAAACCAAAACACACTGTGATCTTTCAAACCAAAATCTTCTGGAAACCAACCCAGGGGATCGCACTCAGCCATATCTGAATCTGGATGTGCTTGAGCTGGTACGAGCCTCAAGGCCGCCAGAGAAACGAATCCCAAAATCAGCGTAAGAATAATTGTTAAACGCACCAACGGCATGTTTTCAACTGGTTTGACTTCGCCGATAATCCTGGATCACTTCATTTGCATTACCAATCGCTTCCAGATAACCATGGTTGATCCAGGCCGCGCGGTGACACAAAGCCTCGATCATATCCATGCTATGCGAAACAAATAAGATTGTGGCACCTCGGTCGCGGAATTCCTGCATGCGCGCGAAGCTCTTGCGTTGAAAGGACTCATCGCCCACCGAAAGAACTTCATCAACCAGGAGGATATCCGGTTCCACATCCGTTGCAACTGCAAAGCCAAGGCGAGCCCACATCCCAGAGGAATAATTACGCATGGGGACGTCGATAAAATCCCAGAGTTCGGCAAAATCAACAATGCGGCTAAATTTTTCTTCCATTTCCTCACGAGTAAAACCGAGTAAGGCTCCGTTTAAGAAAACGTTCTCCCTACCTGTTAGATCGGGGTGGAAGCCAGCGCCGAACTCTAGCAGAGGAGCGACTTTGCCTCTGACCACAACTCGGCCTTCCGTGGGTCGTAACACGCGCGCCACTAACTTTAACATCGTACTTTTTCCAGCCCCATTCTGGCCGATGATCCCAATCATTTCTCCCGTGGAGATAGTCAGGTTTACGTTGCGCAGAGCCCAAAAATCGCGATGCATGATTTTCCCCTGTAACAGGCGGATCGCGTACTCCTTAAAGGTCGCTATCCTTTCTGATGCGACGCGATAACACACCCCCACCCCCTCCAGGTGGATGGCTTCCTGTTGGCGCTGAGGCTTAATTTCTTCTACGCTAACGCTAGACGCGGTATGCAAATTCATCTGCCTTTCCAGTGAACACCAACCACCCGACCAGGAGCGTAACAAAGGAGATTCCTCCTGCTACAAGCACTTCAGACCAATCTGGTACCTGACCACTGTATACAGGAGCACGGAACAAGGTGAGCAGATAATACATTGGATTGAGACGCATAATCCATGACCGGTACGGTTCTGGGAGGATTTCATAGGAATATATCACTGGACTAAGATACATCCAGGCGGTCAACACAATCTGGTACATCTCGGCAATATCAGCGAAATAGATTGCTATTGTCGATATCAACAACCCCAACCCCAATGCAAACATCGCTAGGAACAGCATTGGGACCGGTATTAAGAAAATCGTGGACTTGATCGGGACGCCTGTTACCAGCATAACAAGCAGTAGAGGTACCAGGGAAAGGACTAAATTCACCAATCCTGTCCCCGTCGCAGACACGGCAAAAGCCGTGCGCGGCATGTATATTCGCCTCAGCAGGCTGCCTCCCCAGACAAGATGGATAATTGCAGCGTTAGTTGTTTGAGCGAAAAAGTTCCAGGCCACCAACCCGCTCAACACATAAGCCGCGTATCCCTCCTTATTAGCCCCAAAAACGTGGGAAAAGACGATCGTCAGGATGATCATCGTCCCTAATGGATTTAACATCGTCCAAGCGACACCAAGGACAGACCGTTTGTAGCGCGTCAGGAGGTCTCGTCGAACAAACTGGACGACCAGGTAACGGTATTGGAATATGGCCCGAATCTCTTCCAGGGCCGTCGATCGCTGCTGGGCAGAATCATACACTGCGAACTGATCGGCTTTATTCATTCTTTATCTCCAACTTATCTGACGCGCTCGCAGATTTTATTTGGCATTCGAACAAATGCAGAATGAACCTGCGGGCAATGGTCAATTGAATACCTGTCTCAACCATACCTTCATCCGCAATGGCAGCCAACCAAAAATCAGCGGCCGGATGGTGGCCTTGAACCTCAACCAGGAAAGCCAGCTACCCCCTTGTCGGCGATGGACGAGCACCATCTCTGGCCAGCAGAGACTGCCCTTTGAGGCGGTTTTTGAGCTTCCATGCAATCTGAAATTTGCCCACAGGCGCGATGTATAGATGATCGGCGAGATACGGGATAACCGCACCCATAAGTCGTAGTCCATCGCATCATGAAATGCGGGATCTAATGGCCCAACCTGCTGCCAGAGGCGAGATCGAAAGAAGGCTGATTGCTGAGGTACATGGACATAACCCCGCATCAAACGACGATAATCCGTCTGCCGGGCCGGGAACTTCCCGATCACTTTTCCGGTTTCATCGATCAGGTTGGCATCCCCGTAGACCATCCCAACCTCTGGATGCGAGCCAAGAAATGCGACCGCCTCGGAAACCGCGCCGGGTAAATAAGTATCATCGGAATTCAGCCAGGCCAATATCTCTCCCTTCGCCCGGGCAAACCCCTTATTAATGGCATCGGTCTGCCCCTGGTCCGGCTCAGAAATCCACCCGGCTAACCGGTCTGAATAGCGCCGGATGATCTCTCTACTGCCATCCGATGAACCGCCATCTACAATGATATATTCCAGGTGCGGGTAATCTTGTTCCAGCACCGAGCGGATGGTTTCTTCCAAGAAATGCCCCTGGTTATAGGAAGGGGTGACAATTGAAACCAGAGGTTTATCGATTACTGAATCCATAACTTAAAGGATCATTCCCAATCTTGGTCCGTGTAATAATGCGCTGACACATCCGTGGTCAAAGAGCGGATGCGATCGATCTCCTCTACGGTCAGGCGACGTTTCCAGTTCGCCAAGTTAGCGCGGCTGTCCAGGCGAACCGAATGGACGGCACGGCGCGAGACTTCTCCAGGATTCTCAGGATTACTGGAATTCAAGATCGCTTGTTGCACTTGGGGAGAATAATCCAACCCCAGGTTGTTATACAATTCTCGATACCTTGCGAGGGGGTCAATCGACAAATCCTCATGGCGCATGACAATGAATTGTGGATAACGCTCTTTAAGACAGCCAACTACCTGGTAAATTATCCGCCAAAGTAAACTACCTTGCATGACTATATCATCTGGAAATCTATGCGCTGTTTCCATCTCTGCCCGATAAGGTTCCAACCAATTGCGCATTAACAGTGGCTGCGTAAGCAGGTGACCAAAGTCGAAGTCCCAACCCAGACGGATTAAACTGCTGGTAAAGGCGGCTGGGTGGCGCACGACAATTACCACCGCGCATCCGAGCTTCTCAACAAACCAGCTGGCAGAGAAGATCGCAAATGGGTCTTTGAGCACCGGGCGCTGGTGAAGAACCTTACCTTTCAGGAATATGTTCCAGTCGCGCCACATCCTTAATCCATCTTTGACAGAACGCAGTGATTTGATTTCAGCCCAGGTATGATAACGATAATCAAGCGTTTCCTGTAAAGCAGGCAAGAACTCCGCTTCGTTATCTTCACAGATGTAAGTGTACCAGTGACCCACTGGAACGCGCATCACGCCCGGGCGATGCCAGAGGTTGAGCGGTTCGCTGATAAAAGCCGTATGGCGGTTTGCAGTGAGCATCTTCCCCACCCAGGTTGTCCCAGAACGGTGTACGCCGGTCACGAGGATAGCTTGCCTGTGATGATAAATTTGATTCACGCCTTTAACCGTTTTCCTCCAGGCATAATCCAGGCCAGTTCTTTAAGCCTTTTTCTCCAGATAATACCGGGCGGCGTTTCTTTTGCGCCCGGAAAAACCAGCGCTCCAGACCTTTGATCCCCATCAGGCTGAGAAGAGCATAAACCATACGGTGCCAATGATGCAAAGTGTATCCCGGATCCAATTTCAAAGCATGTCCATAGGCTTTAAGCGCCGGACCAGGCTGGCTTCCATCTAGCAGGTAGCGCGCGTTCAACCGATGCGCGCCCGCAAACACCTGGCGTCTATTTTGCTCAATCATAGGAACGAGCTCTACTTGGGTTTGCATCCATGCCAGTAAGCGCATCGTTTCGCGTCCAAACCCCTCCGCCTGGGCTACGTTTTTCGCCCCTGCATGGTGTCGTGCTGCAGCCCAGATCGCTGGAATGTGTTTCACGGGCGCCAGACTTGCAAGGCGGATCCACAGGTGGTGATCTAGCATGTAATGGTAATTGAGATCAAGCCCTCTCACCTGCTCGTAAAGTGTCCGGCGCATAAACACCGCTGGCTGGCAGATGATGCGAAATCCGAGAAAGTCCTTTAATCCCCAGTCCGGAAAAGTGAGAAGATTTAGCAGCCTCCCTTCAATATTGATCGTGATTGCGTTTCCAAAAACCATACCGGCTTGCGGATTCTCCTCCAAGGCGATCACGGCCTCATTGACGGCTCCTGGAAGGTAAAGATCGTCCGAATTGAGCCAGGCGACGATTTCCCCATTTGCCCGCGCCATTCCCTTGTTGATCGCCTCTGCCTGCCCTTTATCCTTCTCCGAGACCCACCACGCTACCCTGCCAGCGTATTCCTGGATGATCTCGACACTGCCATCTTTAGAGCCTCCATCCACTATTAAATACTCAATATTTGGATAATCTTGCTGAATAACCGAGCGAATCGTGTCCCTCAAGAACCAGGCTTGATTGAAAGAAGGGGTCACAATCGAAACCAGAGGAGGCTGTTTTTGAATTGTCATTTCAATTGACGCAAGTCAAAAATGATGTACCCATCACCTTCGGAAAAGACGGCATAGTTATCGTATAGCAAATCTTTCAATTCTGGTTGTCGATCGAGTTGGTCAAGCATCGTCACCAGGAAAAAGTCTTTATTGCCAGTCTTCTCGGCAAACCATTGCTGAACTTCAAGCGGAGGTTTACCCTGTAATTTCCGGTAGTTAAGGTGACCTAAAGGCAACCATACTTTAGGAGTGATCCAGCCATAATATGCCAGGCGATTTCCATAATCTTGAGTCAGCGCGATCACCGAAGCATCGCGCCCCAGGACTTCACCGATCTGCCGCCAATAGGCGGGCTCATCGCGGAAATTATCCTCCGCCAGGTCTACCCTCACATTCCAAACCTGGATCAAAATGGCAAATAGTAATACACCACTGACGAAAACCCTGGTGAGTAATACTGATTTTAACAAAGTGAGCGGTCTGAAAAGCACAGCGCCAAGCGGGGCTAGTGTGATCGCTATGATCGGTATCAAAGGTAAATGGTAATAAGAATGGGTCGTGATATGGTAAGCAAAGGTCATACCATATACCCAATAACCTACCCACAAACCGATCCCAAAAGCTCGCAATGGCGGCGTAGGAAATAAGAACACGCCCAATACCGCCGCCATGATAGCGCCGTATCCTACCAGGCCGGTGACCCAATCCTCCCATCGGAGATAGAAACCCAGGTCGCGCCACATTTCCGGGAAGAACCTGCCCGCAAATTGGCTTTCCAGAGAACCCAAAACATATACGCCGTAGATGTGATAGGCAAGCACCGGCAAGGCAGCCAGCAAGGCGATGACCCAGATTTGGGGATCTCGGATGGCCCTGCGTAAGCCCCTGGCAACCAGGATAAACGCGGCCAATGCGAACAACACCGGGAAGAGAGCCACCGCCTTAACAAACAGGGCTATCCCGGCCAAGACACCAGCCAGGATGGCAGACTTCCAGGACTGTTGCCGGTACCACCGATAAAACGCCCATAAAGCCAGCAGGATGAACATCACCATCAGCGGGTCAGGCTGGAAACTTCGGCTGGCTATCACCCCAAATGGCACGAATAAA
>Ga0209324_10001135_pt1 | contig 18301 bp, 19 predicted proteins | sample Rifsed19ft3_FD_184015 | JGI IMG/M metagenome (GOLD analysis project Ga0209324, IMG submission 184015) | Soil microbial communities from Rifle, Colorado, USA - sediment 19ft 3 (version 2) | ecosystem: Environmental > Terrestrial > Deep subsurface > Rock core/Sediment | place: Rifle, Colorado...
CCCTTAAAGAACAACTGGTAGACGGCACGATTGGTGAAATCAAGGGTGGGGCGGAATCCGTAGCCACCGTGAATTATTTTACTGGAAATGACTTATCAAAATGGCAGAGCAATATATCAACGTACGAGATTGTCGATATGGGCGAGGTGTATGAGGGGATAGGCTTAAGGCTGAAGGCGTATGGAAACAACGTGGAAAAACTCTTTACGGTAAAACCCGATGCAAACCATGAGGCGATAAAGATAAGACTGGAAGGCGCACAGGGATTGACGGTAAACGAGACCGGCGAGCTTGTGGTAAAGACGGAGCTTGGGCCTGTAAAGTTCACAAAACCCATTGCCTACCAGGAAATAAACGGCAAAAGAGTTGATGTTGCTGTGGAATACAGTATCCAGAAACCAGAAGTGCTAAGTCAGAAGTCGGACGGTGAAAGCCAGAGGCAAGAAGCAAGAAACATGAAGCTGGAAACCAGAAATCTGCTCATACAAATCCGCAATCCGCAATCCACAATCCACAATCTGCAATTAGAATACGGTTTCAAAGTCGCCTCCTACGACAAGACGAAAGACCTCATTATAGACCCCCTCCTTGCGTCCACCTATATGGGCGGGGTTTATGAAGATTATGGCAAATCAATTGCCATTGATGCTGAGGGAAATGTCTATGTGGTCGGTGAAACCTTGTCGTCAGACCTTCCCACAACACCCGGCGCTTATGATACGTTCCGTAACAGCAATACCGATGTCTTTGTGTCGAAGTTTAACAGTGAGCTGACGAGTCTGCTGGCATCCACATTCCTGGGCGGGTCTCTTAACCATGATCATGGCTATTCAATTGCCGTTGATGCCGGAGGAAACGTCTATGTGACCGGCGCTACTTACTCAACAAACTTTCCCACTACGCGAGGCGCTTATGATACGGGCGGCAACGGACGTTGGGATGTCTTCGTATCGAAGTTCAATAGTGGGCTGACGAGCCTGCTGGCATCCACATTCCTGGGTAGAAACTCTGATGAGTATGGCTATTCAATTGCCATCGATGCCGGGGGAAACGTCTATGTGACCGGCGAAACCTTGTCTTCTGACTTTCCTACAACGCCCGGCGCTTATGATAAGTCTTATAACAGTGGTTATCATGACGCCTTTGTATCGAAGTTCAACAGTGAGCTGACGAGCCTGCTGGCATCCACATTCCTGGGTGGAGCTTCCGGTGATTATGGCAGATCAATTGCTGTTGATGCCGGGGGAAATGTTTTTGTAACCGGCAATACCTGGTCGAAGGACTTTCCCACGACGTCAGGCGTTTATACCACAGCTCACAACGGTGGTAATGATGATGCCTTTGTCTCGAAGCTCAATAGTGAGCTGACGAGCTTGCTGGCATCCACATTCCTGGGTGGGTATTCTAATGATTTTGGCAAATCAATTGTTCTCGATGCCGGGGGAAACGTCTATGTGACCGGCGAAACTGTGTCACCAAACTTTCCCACGACGGACGGTGCTTATGATACGTCTTACAACCGTGGTTCTAAGGATACCTTTGTATCGAAGTTCAACAGTGGACTAACGAGTCTGCTGGCATCAACATTCCTGGGCGGGATTTCTCATGATTATGGCAAATCAATTGCCATCGATGCCGGGGGAAACGTCTATGTTACTGGCACTACTCATTCAACAGACTTTCCCACGACGGCCGGCGCTTGTGATACCTCATCTCATGGTGATGGCAATGTCTTTGTATCGAAGTTAAACAGTGGACTGACGAGTTTGCTTGTATCCACATTCCAAGGCGGGTCTCGTTCTGATTATGGTAATTCAATTGCCATCGGTGCTGGGGGAAACGTTTATGTGATCGGCGAAACTGATTCACCAAACTTTCCCACGACGGACGGTGCTTATGAAACGTCTTACCATAGATGCGAGGATGTCTTTGTATTAAGGTTTAACGCCAATCTTTCTGTCGATAAAGCAAGCAAGTAACAATAACTGTAGCATGGAGCCGTTGCTCACAAAGAGGAATGAAAATGTCTGATTGCGGGTTCACAGTAGCAGAACGGGGTCAGGTCTTGTTTCTTGATGTTTCTGTAACTCCATCTTCAGATGTAATAAATTAAAACCCACCTTACACAACTTTAAACCCTTGTCATATACCGGTATTTGATGCGATATTGCATTTTCGTGATGCGTTCCCATACTTTCAGTGCAATCACTATCGCTTCTTTCTTGGTCTTTGCGCCTGATAGTGTTTTGGCTTCTTCCAAAATGTTAACGTAATATAACAAGATGCAGGGGGAACCAAACCATCCAGACCTCTTCGGACTTGTGACTTTACCTGTTTTAACGTCAGAATATTCTATTTTGACTGTGGCCACGCCGCTCTATGGTTGTCTTCAGCGAACGGCACGCACTGAATAATTGTTGTTGCTATCATTATAGACGTAGTCGCAATAACCGGCATCAAACCTGACAACCCAAGACATCGAGTCTCTTCTGAAATCAGATGTCCAAATCCTCACCTGACATGGATCAAATACCGGATCAATATGTAAACCACTATTCTTTTGTGTTGGCTCCATCAAAGTCATGGCCTCTTCCAGCGTTGGTAAACGCCAGTCGTTATAGCCTGCAAATTGCTCATGGTTCAGTTCGGGAATATACTTCTTTGCCCTTTCATAATTCATGTCGCTTTGGGAACCTGACTTCTGCCACATTAAACCAGTCGCACAGTCATAAACAACCGTTCCTCCATTTTGCGCTTCAAACTCATGAGAAAAACCAGCACCGACGGAATTCCTGCGGGAATCGAAAAGACCCTTATTCCTCAGCATGATTTGTACTGCTTCAGGTGACAATCCCTCTTCCTGCTTGAAGCGGAATGTTTTTTTCATGATTGTTGAATTCTCTGGATTTGAGGCTCTCTTTAGCCTTGGAACGGCAACTTCATTATTTACTATTATCACTACAACCAAACCAATTATTATAGGAATAAGAATGCCAGGGAGCAAATACAGCAAGTTGTTCCTCTTCTTTTTTATTGAATCGTGTTGATGATTTTCTTTACTGGTGATAACTTGCCTGCACTTTCTCAGCGAACGGGGTTTCCGGCGGGTTCTGGTTTGAAACCCATGAGTTTATTTGGACTTCGTCGTGAGCGCTCAGTCGAACGATAATAGCCGCTACCTGTCCGGGTGCGAATACACCCAGTCAGGTGAAAACGATGACGAACTTAACAGTATAAAAAGTGGGGTTCAAGTTGCAAACCCGCCGTGCAATATTTTTGCTGAAAATGTAAAAATAATTGTTATAAGATACTAACCCCCAATAGCTTCTCTTTTTATAATAAACTTATGCTATCTATCAACTGGGGTCGAGGTCCTCGGTTAGCTCGTAGAGGCCTCTTCCCTCATACCGGAGCTTACCCATTTTTACGAGCTTTTCCCACACCTCTTGCGGATAACTGTTTGGCGGACGAATGGCCACAATGCCGGAATGTTTTCCACCGCTGAGCGCGCCACCACCGAGTTTGGACTCGGCGTCAAGCCGCATTAGTCTGAGACGCTTTCTGAACGTCTTAAGCGCTCGCTTGAGAGAATCCGGAGTCATGAAGTCCTCGGGCACGTCGTTACTCATAGTGTGTCTCCTGTTAAATGTTTGTTAAGAAGCTTGCTGTGAAGCATAATCTATCTCTTGCACAACCTTCTAGCAAGATAAAAGCCTCCCCCCTATTTCTTTCTCTGGTGGTGTAATCCTAACCCTAACGAGTCGAAGGAGTAGCGCGGGTGGTTTATCCCCCGCCAAGCCGACCACAAGGGATCGGCGCTACGTTTTTTGCCGAAAAGGTAAAAATATATTTTAAAATATACTATCGTATATGTTCAGACTTTGGCAACTAAAGAGTCCAATTGTGCCTTTGCGTGATAGGAACTCCGCACCAGCGGTCCTGATTCCACATGCTTAAACCCCATCCGCTCACCTTCCATCTTTAACATTGTAAACTCTTCAGGGGTATAATAACGCTGGATTGGCACGGCATCTTTCTTCGGGCTCAGATATTGTCCTATTGTAAGGATATCACAGCCCGCATCCCTGATAGCCTGCATGACGCTGATTATTTCATGCCACTCTTCACCCAGACCTAACATCAAGCCCGATTTTGTCGTTAACTCGTTTACTGTTTCTTGTAACAGTACACCCCCTCCCCTAACCCCTCCCACCGGTGGCGGGGAACACTTATTACCACTATATTTCCTCCCCCTTGCCTGTCCTGAGCAAAGCCGAAGGGATGGGGGAGGGCAAGGGTGGGGGTGAACTGTCATTGTTTCTTTCGCATTCTTCAATAATTTCAGGGAACGTTTATAGTCGGCCATAGGTCTGACTTGCGGATAAAGGCGGGGGACGGTTTCGATATTATGGTTTAATATGTCCGGTCTGGCATCGAGAACTATTTCCAACGACTCTGACGATCCGCCAAAATCGGGTATCAATACCTCGATCATGCAATCTTTGACGTATTCACGGATACATTGAATTGTCTGTGCGTAAACTGATGCGCCTCCATCGGCAAGGTCATCTCTCGTCACTGAGGTGATTACAACGTATTGTAGGTTCATTTTTTTGACGGCCTCTGCGATTCGAAGAGGTTCCCCTTCGTCTACACCGAAGGGCATCCCCTTTTTCACGGCACAGAATCTGCATTGTCGTGTGCAGGTGTCGCCGAGTATTAAAAACGTTGCCGTTCGCTGCTCAAAACATTCACCGATATTCGGGCACAACGCCTCTTCGCATACGGTATGAAGTTTGTTCTCCCGTAAAATACCCTTTATTTCATAGAAATTCTTACCAGTGGATAGCTTTATTCTCAACCAATCTGGACGCATAGCACTATTTGAGATTTTAGATTTACGATTTAAGAATTATTTTTTCATTTAAAATTGAAATTCGTAAATCGTAAATTTTGCCAGGGATTGTTAAATTAAGATAGTGTATCTCCCTTTCAGAGCTAAAAATATTTTTAAACCCTTATCCCAGGGCTGCCGCCCTGGGATATACTCTCTCAGCCCTTCGGGCTTTATTTCTAAGAAAAACATCCCCCTTAATCCCGCCCATCGTTCGACTGAGCTCACGACAAAGTCACGTGAAGGGAACGTTCCCTCGCCCCTTGTGGGAGAGGGTCTGGGTGAGGGGTATTTTCGTGTCAATAAACTACTGTCTTCTTTTCAAAATATTTCGCACTTCCTCGTCCAGCCCTTTCCGCCACTCTAAATATTTTTTGGGAAATGGTTTATCTTTCTTTAGCATGTTATATAAGTAATTAATCCTTGACTCCACCATTAATTTGGCGGGTTCTGTATTATCATGTATGTATTTGTTTATCAAACCCAATATTTTATCTTTACTACTATAAAACTTCTCTATAATGTCTATAATATGCGGCATATAATGCACAACGTTTTTGCTGAAGAAAATGATGATTGAATCAGAAAAAGACAAAATATCCTCATCTTTAGAAATAATGAGACATGCATTATGGTCTATGGCATGCATCTTGCCATCGTTGGTAAACAACACATTTCCCAAATGTCTATCGCTATTCCCAATCACGTAATCAAAGACCTTTAATCGTTCAAAATCTTTCCTCTCTGTTTCCGTAAATTTATCTATTTGATACCCGTCTTTAGCGTCTTTAATCCACTCCTGAACAGAGCCATCGTATCGTATGGTATCGATGGTATCGTCAATTACCATTGTTTTGGGTACCAAGCCAAGCCCTACGATTTTATCGATTTGATAAACAATGGCCTCACGAATTGCGGTATCAGGATTATCGGCCATCCAGTAATGGCGGATGTCGCACTTAAATATTACGACACTGCCGTCCTTGAATGTAATCTTTTCCGGCCCGCGCGGACCGCCCATCCATCGGTCATAATCAACATGGTCTATCTCCTTGTCCTTGATGCTGCCGTAAATTCCTTCTTGTATCCCGTTTTCGACGATATTATTCATGTCTATATTTATCTTTCTTTATTTTGCTTACTCAATAAATATAAAAGTCTCATTTCGCATCCTTATTTTCCAGACAACTCCAAACCCATATACTCAAATCCTATTCTTTGAGACATTATTTCCTTTTCAATAGGTACCATTTGTATCTGAAACACGTCTGAATAATGGCGTGCAAGTACATCACAGATGTCTTCAATATTTACACTTGTGTTTAATAACTCTTTAAGAGAGGTAACCCTTACTCCCTGAATTCCGCAAGGGGTTATATAATTAAAGGGCGATACCTCGTTATTCACGTTCAGAGAAAATCCATGCATGGCATAGCCAAAAGACATCCGAACGCCGATAAATCCAATCTTTGCAATGTCTACCCAGACCCCCGTATATCCTTCGTTTCGCCTTGCTGCAATACCAAAATCGATCAAGGTTCTTATCATCACATCTTCCAGCATGTGCAGATACTGGTAATAATCTTTTGTATAGGTCGAAATCTTTATGATGGGATAACCAACGAGCTGGCCAGGACCGTGATAAGTAGCCAATCCCCCCCTATCCGTCTTATAAACAGCAAAATCCATACTCTCGTAATATTCCTTATTTGCTATCAAATTACTTTCTTTATATCTGCGGCCATAGGTAAATGTTGGCGGGTGTTGCAGCAGGATAAGACAGTCTTCTCCTTTGCCAGAAACCCTTGCCTCCAACATAGCCTTTTGAATCTCCCAGGCCTTACCATACTCCACCGTATCGAGTTGGAGAAATAAACACCTTCTTTTCATAAAAATTCTACATGATTTCTAAAATCTTCTTGTTCTGCAACATCCCAGAGCAATTTTAATTTCCTTATCAAATCTCCTACGCCGTATTTTTGTTGATGGACATATACAATTCCTTTGTGGTCATATTTTATTGCCATTGTGAGAAAATCATCATCGTGTGTTACAATAACAAAGTTATTCTTTGCCGCATATTCAAGTTGCTCTTTGTCTGAAAGCCCAAGATTATCAGCATCTCTGGCAGATATAACTCTTACTCCCCGTCGTTTTAAACCTTCAGCAACAGCAATATTAACACTTTCATTTGTATAAAATGCAATCTTATCCAATGGTTTTCTTTAGAATAGAAGGAGTTTTTTTGGCAATTCTTTTAACAACTTGCTTTTTTTCTCTGATTATTTTATCTATTGAATCCCTATTTTCGTAGTAATATGAGAGTGCGTCGTGAACTGACTCAAGATTTAAATGTGGATGGGCATCAACAATCTGATCGGGAGTGAGTCCAAGCCTATCATATTCTATGGCTATATCTATTACCCTTATTCTTGTTCCTGAGATTATGGGACTTCCTCCAGATATCTTTGGATCAATGGAAATATATGGGTGCTTAGACGGTTTTATTGCTTGTGTTCGTTGTATTGACATATTTATTTTATATATTGCCGTATTAAAGAGTGTATATTTTTCTTACGTTCCTCTGTACTCAGTGGTTAACTACCATACCCCACCGTATCCGGTTGGAGGAGAAGACACTTTCTTCTCATATACAGAGCCCTCCCATCTTTCCAAAATATCCTTTACCTTGTGAAGAAAAGCATCAGCATTAGCTCCGTCCATAACCCGATGATCAAATGAAAGGCTAAGATACATCATGGATCGAATTGCGATAGCATCGTCTATCACCACAGGTCTTTTCACAACAGCGCCGACGCCTAATATCGCCACCTGCGGCAATAATATCACAGGCGTTCCAAACAGGCTGCCATTAAGGCCGTAATTCGTTATGGTAAACGTTCCACCCTGGACGTCTTCCAGGTTCAATTTTTTGTTACGTGCACGCGCTGCAATATCCTGAATATCTTTGGACAATTGCAGCAAGTCTTTTTTATCTGCATCCTTTATCACGGGAACGATTAATCCGTCTTCAAGGGATACAGCGATTCCAATATTGATATAATTTTTCTGCACGATGCCTTCATCTGTCCATGAGGCATTCAGCAGGGGATGTTCCTTGAGCGCACGAGCTGTGGCCAGGGTTATAAACGGAAGGTAGGTAAGGTGAATACCTTCCCTCTTCATGGCATCTTTATTGAGTTCTCGATACCGGACGACCTTCGTCATATCGACTTCAAACACCGTCGTCACATGGGCAGCCGTTCGTTTGCTCTGTACCATCCTGTCTGCAGTAATCTTTCTTTTCGGGCTTACGGGAATTAGTGTCTCTCTTTCTAAAACTTTCTTTTCTGCCTCTGCTGGAGGATGTACAGAAATACCAGGTTTCGAAGTCACATAATCCATAATATCCTTTTTGGTAACCCGTCCTCCTTCGCCTGTGCCCTTTACCTCTTCCAGATTAATGTTGTATTCTTTGGCCAGTTTTCTTACTAATGGCGAATACCGCTTTTCTACCTCTTCAATCTCCTCGGCTTCCTTTATTGTCTCAATTCTTTCGACTTTCTTAGGAGCTTCCGGTTTTTCTACCGGGACACTCACGCCTTCTTTTGCCTCAACAGGCTCAATGTGAGCAATCACCGTAAGCACTCGCAATGTCTGTCCTTCAGGATAGAGAATCTTTTTTATGATACCATTGACTGGTGACGGCACTTCGGTATCGATCTTATCCGTACTGATCTCCACAATGGGCTGTTCCTTTTCAACACGATCCCCCTCGTGCACAAGCCATTTGAGAATGGTTCCTTCGACTACACTTTCACCCATCTGCGGCATAATCACATCAACCGGCATATCTGAAACCTCCACATCAATAGCGCATTAATTTCTCTACCGCAGAAATAACATCCTTTGCCTGCGGAATAAAAGCCTCTTCCATCTGTGCACTGTACGGCACGGGTGTATCCTGAGCTGCAATGCGAATTATAGGACCATCCAAATAATCGAAACAATATTCAGTAATGAGAGATGATACTTCAGCGCCAACACCGCCCGTTTTAGTCTGCTCATGTAATACGACAACCTTGTTGGTCTTTTTTACGGTAGTAAATATCGATTTTTTATCTAACGGCAAAATCGTTCTCAAATCAATAATTTCACAAGAAATTCCCTTTTCCTTAAGGGCCTGTGCAGCCTCAAGTGCGGTATGCACCATTGCTCCGTATGTGATAATCGATACGTCCTTTCCCTCCAGGGCAATTCTGGCCTTTCCAATAGGGACAACATAGTCCTCATCCGGGATGGAATCTTTAACTCTCCTGTAGAGATATTTATGTTCGCAAAAAATGACGGGGTCGTTATCCCGGATAGCCGCCTTTAACAAGCCTTTCGCATCGTAGGCAGTAGAAGGCGCAACGATCTTTAATCCCGGCACATTAAAAAAGAATCCCTCGATACACTGTGAGTGAAATGCCCCACCGTGGATATTCCCACCGTATGGCGCTCGTACAACAATAGGGGTAGCAGCGCCCAAACGGTAATGGTTTTTTGCTGCCACATTAACCAATTGGTCAAAGGCGCATGAGATAAAATCGGCAAATTGCATCTCAACAACAGGTCTCATACCAACCAGCGCCGCACCAATTGCTGCGCCGGTAAATCCGGATTCGGATAATGGTGTATCCAGGATACGCCACTCTCCATACTTCTCATATAACCCTTCTGTAACACGAAAAGCACCACCGTAAACCCCTACATCCTCACCCAAAATAAACACGCTGGTGTCTCGCGTCATTTCCTCGTCCAATGCCTCTTTAATCGCCTCAAGGTAGGTAATCTCTCTCATATTCGTCTACTCCTCTTCTATGGGTGTTGCATAAAGACCCTTCAGACCATCTTCTGGTTCAGGGTAAGGACTTTGCTCTGCAAATGCCTCAGCCTCTTCGATCTCCTTCTTTACCCGTGAGTCAATGCTTTCCAATTCCACCTTTTGAGATATAGTGTTTTCCAGCAGATATTTTTCCATATTTAAAATCGGGTCTTTTTTCTTCCATTCGTCCAATAATTCCCGTGGGACGTATTTGGCGCTGTCATGCTCGGAGTGACCGTGCATCCTCATGGTCTTGCATTCTATAAAAGTAGGCCCTCCGCCATTTCTTGCAACCTCATACGCCTCTTTTGCAGCCTTATAAACTTCAACGACATTGTTACCGTCAACAATCTTGCTTGGTATGCCATAAGCCAGGGCGCGTTCCGCAATATCCTTAATATTCATTTGTAATCGCAAAGGTGTCGAATAGGCGTATTGGTTGTTGTTACAGATAAAGACTATGGGTAATTTTCTCGCAGCGGCGAAATTTATTCCCTCGTGGAAATCACCGCGGCTTGTCCCACCGTCTCCGGTACATGCGACTGCAATTCTCTTTTCGCCGCGTATTTTAAATGCAAGGGCGGCTCCTGCTCCTACAGGATAATTATCTGCCAGATGGCTGGGAAAACCAATAACGCCAAAATTCAAATCACCAATGTGGACGTTCCCTTCCTTACCACCGGTAACACCCGTTTTCTTGCCAAAGTACTGAGCAATAATCCGTTTTGCTGAAATACCCCGGATCAAGAAGACCCCCATATCCCGAAAATACGGGGCTGCAATGTCATTTCTTTCGAGGGCATAGCCGTACCCCACGGAAACCGCTTCAGTGCCGTTACTCGTCCAAGCGCCTCCCAATATCTTTCCCTGATGATAGAGTGATGTAACGCGGTCTTCTAACCTTCGAGTTAATTTCAAATAATAATATAATTGCAGTAAATCTTCTCGCTTGACATCCATCGTTTTCTCCACCATAAATACAATTTATTGTGGTGGCAGGAGTTTCCCCCTGCCACTGTTCTGTGCTGGTTCATGCTTGTAGCCTGAACCGAAACATTTTGGTTCAATCGAGGACGATTGAACCAGCAAAAGATTGAAATTCCTTGACGTAAATTTGTCTGCGTATATCTGCGGAAATCCGTGTCCCAATTAATTTACTGTTTACTAACCGCCGGTAATGGCCCGATCAATTTCCTTCTGGGCTTTGAGTTCCATCACATGGTTAGTAAGCTCTTCGATATGTCCCTTTTCCCATTCAGCCAGGCACAACAGCATCTTACGGGTGGCAGGTTTTGCCGCTTGCAGTGCCGCACGATAGTAATAATCGTACGACTCCTGCTCTCTCTTGATTGCTTCCATGAGCACTTCCATCATGGAATTAGGTTCTGATGTATGACTCGTCTTCATACAACCCCCCTTTCCAAATAAACCTTTTACAAAATAATTCACCACAAAGCACACGAAGAACACAAAGAAAACACTAGCATTCTCTGCGTTCGCAGTGTTCACTATGGTGAGTTGTAGTGTTATAATTCTACATTGCTAATGAATGCAATGGTCGTAAGCCGGTTAATTGTAGATTCTCAACATTCTTGTGCTGAATTAACACCTTGAAGACGTCTCCCATCCCCTCAGGATGAAAGAGGTTTTTTACCTTTAGTATTGTTTCAACATCTTTGTTTGTATTGTTTAATCGTTCCAAAATACCTAAGGCGATTAAATAATGGGATTGCTTTGTAAAACCTGTAACTTCTAATCCTACTGATTTACCGGCATTCATAAGATTTGTAAAGTCCACATGGGCAGTTATGTCCTGTTCACCCGGTCGTTCATAAAAATCCCGGTTCACGGTATGTTTATAAAAACACCGTAATGTCCCATCACTGCCATTTTCTCTATATAGTCCATCGATTGTATCGCCGTAATCAATGGTTAGTACAAATCCCTTCTGTAATTTTTCTGAAACGTGTCTTAGCCATTCTGCAGCACCGAGATTTACTTCATACCCCTGCCCTTCTTTTAGATATATTTGATAAGTATCAAGATACCTTTTTATAACTTCTGTGGATACCTCATCGTCAATTTCAAAAAAATCAACATTATTATAACTCACGTATATTTCTTTTAAAACCTTATTTTTTACCTTTAAACGATGTACAGGCAAGGCATCAACAAACTCATTCGACAAAAAACACCCCTGAATCCTGTCAAAGGAAAATCCGTCTTCAGAGTAAGTATGCCACGACACCTTCTCATCCGTTATATGAATAGATTCCAAAAGTAGCCTTTGTTTTCCCCTTGCGTATGGATTCGATTCGACAATGATATAATGAAAATTAGCATAAAATTCGGGGTATTCTTTCATTATACTTTGAATGATGTCATGACATAACCATCCTTTATTGGCGCCCATCTCCACAACAGTGAATAATCCTCTTCCCGCAATCCGCCACATCTCTTCAAGTTGTTTTGCAATGAGTTCCCCGAAAATCCTGTGGACGGTAGGGCTTGTATAGAAATCCCCAAATCTCCCAACCTGCTCTCTATCTGAATTATAATAGCCGTATTTCGGATGATACAGCGCCATGTGCATAAACTCGGCAAAGGGAATTTTGCCTTTTTTGTTTACCTCCTCAATTATGGAATCTCTAAATAACTGCATACACGGCATAAAACCGAAACTCTAGATATGACTAATTAGTTCGCGAATATATAGTTTTAAACCACCAGTTTCTGCATACCATACACCTAATGCCCTGGATTGTGTGTTATCGATAGTATTGATCGGTTGCCTGGGTGTGCCGCTGATATTGGATTGGGAGGCACATATTTCTTTAGCCATACGAGCTATGCTCATGTTATCGACATAAAAGTCTGCCAGATTATAAATCTTTCCTGCGGCTTCTATGTTACCAATTGCCAGGTCTATAGCTCGAACGACCTCTTCAACATAGACGACCTTTCCACCGTCAGAAACTTCCACATTACCGCCGTGTTTGATGTCTTTTACAATATTATACCATGCAGAATGCGCAAGGTGGGGATTTAGCCCATATATGCCTACGGGACGGAATATAGTTGTATCAAAGGCCTTTGACAAATAATGTGCATGACAAAACGCCTCCACTGATGCCTTGTAAGCACCATAATTCGAATCGGGCATCAGGGGATGTAATTCATCTAGCTTGATATTTGGATAGATACGCCCATACACCGCACAGGAACTGATAAAAATAAATTGCTTGATTCCTGCTTGTTTAGCGGCGTCCAGCAATTCTATGCTGCCGAGGAGATTTGCCTCTACAAATCTCTTAATATCCTTATTTGCCGCTTCATGAAACGTGGCGCCCTGCCGTTCATACGCCATGTGGATAACGACATCAGCGGCCTGTACAAATTTCTTCAAGGTCTCTTTATCAGTCAAGTCGCCTTTATGAAAGGTAATTTTTTTCTGATAATCCTGGAGATGCAAGATATTGCTGCTGTCTCGTATAAGAGCCTGGATATGAACATCTCTCTCGAAGAGTTTTTTCGCTAGGTAGTGACCTAAGAAGCCTGTCAAACCTGTTACGGCAATCTTCATAATTTATCTCTCTACAAGATTAAAGTGTAAATAAAAAAAGGCTATCGTACCTTAGTATTAACCATCGCTGGCAAGGTAGATAACCTTCTGAAGCATTGGTGGAGACGAGGGGAATCGAACCCCCGGCCTTCTCGTTGCGAACGAGACGCTCTCCCGGACTGAGCTACGTCCCCACATAATCATAGAATATTTGTAAAATAAGCTCACCACAGTTCCTCACAGCGTGGCTAAGCTACAACCAAAATTAGTACACAGATTACGCAGATTATACAGATTAAAAATCTTTGCTAAAAAAGCACGGTTTTGTATATTTGTATACAGATTTACAACCGAATATAACCATAATCATCTCTTCCAATAATGGTTTGCCCGATATTTATTTATTCCGTGTTTATCGGTGCATTGACGCATTTATTATATATTCCATGCTCCAAATTGCAAAGCAATTCTTGTTGTTTCAATGGGACGCAGATTTTTGCAGATACATACGAATATCTACAGAATTTTACCTGATAACCAGTTGGCAGCTTGGTAATTGTATGAGTGAACCTCTGCTTCGCACAATACTGCAGCACTAGGGAAAATTACCTTTTCAGATTGACATATACAAATACCTCTGTTAATCTACCACACATACATAGCACACCTGAGCCGAAACCAATGATAAAATGAGTGTCAAGTGACGTGTGACAGGTGTCGAGTACTGATATGTTCGTCACTCGTTACGTGCTGCTCGCAAAATTTTAGGTTTTTTGCATGATATATTTTTCATTAGCAATCGGTCTTATCATGATTATCTTCCTCAGTTATGCAACCTGCGGACTGTGGACAAGGCATGCCAGTACCAAAATGATACAGGGGTTTCTGCTGCCTGGCGCCATCGTGCATGAACTCAGCCATGCGCTCCTGTGCCTTGTTACCGGGACTACGATTAAAGAACTGAACCTTTTTACATCCAATAGCACGGGAATTAAGTATGATAAACCCAAGATCCCATTCCTCTTCGACTTCTTCATTGCCGCAGCCCCTCTGTTTGGCTGCGCCTTCTTCATCTTTTTTATATCAAAAATACTTTCTAATCCCGTCCACCTCAACAGTACATTTCCCCAGGAAATCCATTTTACGCTCAAAGGGCTTTTTGACGTGATACGGCATCTGCTTGATGCGGTGTGGATCACTTTTAATACCTTCCGGAACCAGTTCCGTATAACTGATATGCGCCATATTTTCTTTTTATTAGCGCTTATTATTTTTACGGTCTCAATGTCGCCTCACAAGCAGGATATCAAGCACCTTGTTCTTGGATTTGGTACTATCTCAGCAATCCTCTTCTTTCTCGAAAAACTGGGTATTCATCTGCTGCACTACAAATGGTGGAATTATTGCATAAAGGAGTTGTGGGTAATTACAACCCTTACCATCTCCGTTCTTGCCACCTTGCTATTTATCACCTTAATCATAATGGGATTCATTAAAGGATACAGGTTGACGTTTGGACACAAAAGTTCTCCTAAATAATCCGGAAATACTTTATTTCAGCAGCTTTTTAACACCATTGGGTTACGTGTACATCGCAAAAAGCACTCAGGGTGTTTGCCAGATATCATTCCCATATTCCAAAGAAAATGATATTGTACGCCTCGTTCAAAACAACAACCTTTCCCGTTCAATGAATGGAAGGACACGTATAAATATTCAGAGATATGATTCACACCTGAAATATGAAGTAGACCTTTTACAGGCATATTTTAAAGGCAAGCAGGTAGACTTTGATTTCCCTCTGGACTTATGCAGTGGTACGCCATTCCAGATAATGGTATGGAATAAATTGCGGGAAATTCCGTATGGAGAAGGCCGTTCCTATAAGTGGGTTGCCGAACAGATTGGAAATCCCCGTGCTGCCAGGGCAGTTGGCATGGCAAATAATAAAAACCCCTTGCCGCCAGTCATCCCCTGCCACCGTGTCATTGGTTCCGATGGAACACTCACAGGATACGCCTCCGGGCTGCATGTCAAAAAATATTTGATAGAAATGGAAAAAGGAATTTCGAATGGGGATAACCCACAAAACACGCTAAACAAACGAAAATAACTTTCCTTTCGTGTGTTTCGCGGGCAAATAATTATTATGAGGTTTTCTTATCCTCCTTCGACATTCATTATTCCTTGTTCGATATTCGTTGGGTTTCCTTGTCAGAAGCCAGGATAAATGGCTGCTATATTTTCTGCAATTCCAGCAAATCTGGTCTAACCCTTGTAAGCAAACTGAGCGTTGCAATGGTAATGAACCCCTCGCCAATGCCAATAACGGCGTGGATACCAGCCATAGCTGGTAAAACAATCTTTAATGGAGCTGTGCCTGAAATGCTTAATTCTATGGCGCAACAGGTTGCCGATAACACAAGAGAACACCACGCCGCTGTAAAACTTCCGATGAAAAGGCCTTTTCTACCCTGAACAAAAAGCCGGATAATGGTGTTTACATAATATCCAAAAAATCCGCCCACAACACCCATATTGAATATATTAGCACCCAGTGCGGTAAGACCACCATCCTGAAATATCAGGCATTGGACGGTAAGCACCGTTGTCATTATGAGCACGGATGCCCATGGCCCAAGAAGGATGGCGATGAGGGTTGCGCCCATAAAATGGCCACTCGTACCGCCGCCGACAGGGAAATTGAACATCTGTGCGGCAAAAACAAATGCCGCCATAACTCCCAGAAGGGGGATGTGTTTTTCTGATATCTTCTTGTTTGCCGTTCGAACGGCAACACCAATGAATACGGTGGAAATACAGCCCATGCCGACCCATGTCTTTGTGTCCAGAAACCCGTCAGGGATATGCACTGATAAACCTTTCTTTGTTGTATTTCAGTTTTTTAATAGTAAAATAAATCAGTACGAATATATAGCAAAATGGTGAAATTGATACAATAAAAACTTAAAATTGTTTTTGTTTTTATTCGAATAGTATCGGCATTAAAAGTGATCGAATTGGAATACTCATTAATAATTGAAGCTACGGAAGAACCTGACTACTTTGGATTTTATTCTCCCGATTTAGAGGGTTTTACAGGGATAGGGCATTCAATAGAAGACTGTATTTATAAAGCAAAGTGGGGAATGCTGGAACATGTTAATCTGTTAAAAGAAAAAGGCTTGCCCATTCCACCCAAAAATCCAAATCCAAGAATTATTATTCAAAATGAGCAGGAAGCGGTAGCCATTTAACAATTAAACATCTACGAAACAAAATCAAAGTTCCATACAGAGGTTGTGTATTTCTGATATTCAATCGCTTATCATTATTCCTTTTGGTAAAATCCAGAGAGAGATACTGGAGTTCCTGCGAATTGAACTATCTCAAATATTTAGCCTTGATGTAAAAATAGCCAAAACTGAACATATCCCGCAATACGCCTTTGGTCCCAAAAGAAGACAATACCACTCGACCAAAATCCTGGAATGGCTGAAAAACATACCTGTGATGGACACACGCATTCTTGGTATCGTTGACCTCGACTTATATGTGCCGGAATTGAACTTCGTCTTTGGAGAGGCGGACGTCGCACATGGTGTCTGTGTCATATCGCTGGTGAGACTCCGTCTGGAATTCTATGGCCTGCCGAAAAACGAAAACCTCTTTTTGGAACGTGCGCTAAAAGAGGCAGTCCATGAGCTTGGCCATACATACAGACTTGGGCACTGCGAAGACACACGGTGTATCATGCATTTTTCAAATTCTTTGCAAGATACCGACATAAAAGGACCCGACTTCTGTCCACGATGCAAATTAAAACGCAGGTAAAAGAGGACTAAAATCGGACACAGATTACGCAGATTAAACAGATTTAAAATCTTTACGGAGCTTTTCAGGGTTTTTTCAAAAAATTAAATTGTTACGAAATTATTCCCTTGACATACCGGAAGCGGGAATAATATCATCTTAAAAGCAAATTCCAATCGTTTTAGAATGCCGAACGTCGTAAAAGAGCAGCATTCGCTGTTTCAAAGACGTCTTATAGGGATCAGAAACGGGTGATCCGCTATTATGCGGATCAATCTAATTATTGTTATGTGCTATGAGATCAAGAATTGAAAATGGATACAGCCGAAAGAGATCATCTATTTTGCCTTCTCGATGTGCTTGGCTTTTCAAATTTGGTCACCACGGTCGGTCTTGATTCTCTGTACGAACAGTACGAGGAACTCATTAAGGCGGCTGAACACCAACAAGTTGACGGTCTTTTCTTTAGTTCCCGTTGTGGTCACCCCTTTTTTGGTTATCAGCGAATAGAGTCCACTTATTTTAGTGACACAATACTTTTCTGGTGTCCATACGACATACATCATTTGGAAATTCTTGCGCACTGCTTAAAGGAAGTAGTTTGTAGGTCCATAGAAATAGGGTTGCCTCTGAGAGGCGCCATCAGCGTTGGAAAGGCGAAACTTGGACCTGACCAAAAGGCTTTTGTTGGAGAGCCTATTGTGAGAGCTGTAAATGCTGAAAAAGTTCAGAAATGGATTGGGATAACCTTGAGTAGTTGCTTCCGAAAAGAGCCTTATTGTGGTGGTTTCAAAGCGGATTGTTTTCTTCCTTACGAGAAACACCTCAAACATGGTGGCCTTTCTGAAGTAACCCCGCTGGTAGTTGATTTCCCGCGGCAATGGCGCAAAACACGAAAAGGATCGTTGATCGACGCGATCCAAAGACTGAATACAGATGAAAAATACAGAGATTATTACATCAACAGTGTGGCATTCGTGGAATACTCAGAGAAATGCGATAGGTGGTGGGAGACATATGCTCACGAAAAAAGTTAAGTGGATAGGCAAGGGCACATAATCGGGTAATCGGGAGGTCGTAGATTAACGCCTCCCAATCCCCACACCACCGGACATGCGGCTCCGCATCCGGCGGTTCATTGTGGATAATGTATCGCAACCCATAG
>Ga0209324_10001138_pt1 | contig 18281 bp, 29 predicted proteins | sample Rifsed19ft3_FD_184015 | JGI IMG/M metagenome (GOLD analysis project Ga0209324, IMG submission 184015) | Soil microbial communities from Rifle, Colorado, USA - sediment 19ft 3 (version 2) | ecosystem: Environmental > Terrestrial > Deep subsurface > Rock core/Sediment | place: Rifle, Colorado...
AGGTAAAGTAGAAGGGTCTGTTTTACCACTCAGTATAGCTTCTAGTTGTCCATACGTTATATCCCTCATAGGTTGACCTTGATTATACAAGTCAATCTGCATATTAGACAACCTCTCCATAGCATCCGCTTCTCTACCCATTATATCAGACTGTTCACTCATACCTAGATAGTTTAGTAAACTAGAACCTCCTAGTAACCAGTAAGGAGCGTTAGATTTTGTAAACAAACCACCTAGACTAGACAATAAAGCTCCAGTACCCCCAGCACCTATAGCTGAAATACCTCCAGCACCTCCCGCTCCACCAGCTAATCCACCAAAACCAGAAACAGTAGCACCTTCTAAACCTGTTGCACCTACTCCAGCTCCAGCACTACCTGCCCCTGTTAAGTAAGGAGCAGCTAAATAACCCCCAGCTACACCTAACCCTAACATACCTGGTTGTTGATACCAAGGGTCATCTCTTTTACCAGAAAAACCTAGAGTTAAAGGTTCTTTCCACAAATCTTCAAAACTCCAACCAGCATCCATACCAGTAGCTTGTGATATATCTAAACCAGTTACATCTTCTACAAAGTCTTCTCCTTTATCTATTAATTTACTAAACACACTCATAATTATCACCTACCCTTTCTGTATATACTCACGTTCCCAAGTCTGTGTACTAGTATAATCCTGTCTCAGACCCTCAAGCCTATCAAATCTATCTTCTAACTGTGTTAGTATAATATTCAGGTCTACTATTAACCTATTAAGGTCAGTAGTAAACATCAATCTATACGTAGCTCCTTTTTTACTCAATACTCAGTGCTCCTATACTAACTCTGCTAGTAACACTACTCTCTATTTCAATCTGAGGACTTTTCAGAGATACTCCTTGTAAAACCCTACGTTTCTGGGTTTCTGAATCTGTAAAGCTATGACTATACGCAGAACTTCCATTAGTTAGATACCTAACTGTTACAGTGTTACCTCCGCTGTTACCTATATCATACCTCCCCAGACTAGGCATAACCTGAGATAGTTCTGCTAGTTCCCTACTCTGGACTTTAAAGGTAAAACTAGAACCGTTATCATCTTCACCTGTTTCCAGACGTATAAGGTTACCAGAAGTATCCCCTACTACTAACCTATTATTAAATATATCTACAAAGGCACTTATTAACTGTTTAGAAAAGTCAAAAATAGAGAACTTAAACTCATCGAAGTCATACACTAAGACCTTATTTGGTGTAGAGTAGGTAGAATCAGGATAACCGTAGAACATCTTACCATTAAAATAAACAAGCCAAGTACTAGAAATAGACTCTAGATTAACCGGACTTACACTGTTAACAGACTCCCCTCTGAACAGAGGGTCTACCTTATCTCTAGTAAGGCAAACCTCCGCCTGACCGTTAAAGGCATAAACCCCATCATAGCTACCATACAGGATACCTTTCTCAGTAGCTCTGATAGCTTGTTTAGAAGCTAACCCTCTACTAGCCATTGTCTTAACAGGATAGAAGGTATCAGGGTCTGTACCCTGTATGACATAGATAGCTGTCTTTGTAAAGATAAACATTAAACCAGCCCAGTCTACTAAAGCCATTATAGTGTCAGTAGGAACTCCTACTGTAAAGTAGTAAAGAGCCGGAAAGCTCTCCGGTCTGCCTACTTTACTGTAGTAGATAGTATTCCCTGTAGCTATAAATATCACATTATAAGCCCCTGGTCCTGCTATGCTGGATAGACTAGTAGAAGGGGGAATATCATTATCCACCTCTATCAATGAACCTAAAGCACTATCGGCAGTTGTATCAGGATAGGTTACTGTTCCAATAGCAACCTCTGTTAGGTAGTAGTAATCATTAGAACCAGATGCTCCTCCGTTTAAAGTTCTGTAAACCCTCACATGTGTAACCTGACTATCCAAAGAAGCTGTCCAGGTTACGTCTACTGTCTGATTAACTGGATTAGCCACAGCCGAAGCAGAGCTAGGATTACTCTCAGCTACCAAAGTAGAACCACTCTTCCTAACGTAGGTGTAACGATAGTAGAAACTACCAGTCAACCCAGTACCAGACAGAGCTACTGTAGCCACGTTAGCCGGAGCTGTTATACCCCAGTTTGTTACTGTACTACCTTCTACCTTCTTATTGGCTGTTCCACTGACTAAGAGAGCCTCTGTAGATATATTTCTCAACTTACAAACTCCTAGAGCTGTAACATCAGAAATCCCTATAGCACTCAGGGCTGTACCGTCTTTGTAAATATCTGTATCTACCGAATACAGGAAACCCTGTGCACCTCCGATTAGGTCTACACCTTGTGAACTGTATAGGGTAGTAGAACCATTTCTACTTCTAACTAAGCCTTTCTGTCGGTAGTCAGCGTTCTGAGACAAGCTGGTCTCATTCTCTGCTATCTGTTTTGAGTCGTTTAAGTTTAGACCTCCGTCTAGTTTTAAATTCATTATCTAACTCTATGAATAGTTAAAAAAGTATCATCAACACCAAAATTAACATTTAGATTCCCGCCAGAAGATTGATATACTCTAACTCTAAGTCTTCCATTAGCAGCTACATAAACCAAACCAGCCGTACGTAAAGTCATAGGGTTTGAAGAAACTGTTGCTGTAAAAAAGTGGAATCTATCTTCCCAACTACCCTCATACTCCTCTACTTTAATATATCTATCACCAACTAAATCCCCTACAAAAGAACAAGCTGCTGTTATATAATAATAACCTCCAGACGTAGCCGTAAATTCTCCGGTTGCCGTATCATACTCAGAACCAGAATCAAAATTTTCAGTATTATAAATAAGTGTGGCATACAAAGCATTAGTTATAGTTTGGACAGAAGTCCCACGATAAGCGGATATTACTGTCATATTACTTCTAAGAAAATCAGTAGAGGTTAACCCATCAATTTTATCTGCATTTAAATCTGTACAAACAGTCCCATTACTTACAGGTACTTGCCCAGTACTATTACCTACATGATAACCATCAACCATATCAGCATTAAGATTAGTAATCATAGTACCACTAGCTGCACCATACGAACCAAAAATATAAGCAGATACTACCGAAGCATGATTAGAAAGAGCTATAGCAAAAATTCCTTGTTTAAAAGTACTAGGAACAGCCTTTAATACAGTAGTTGAAGTTTTTAAATAATCACCTCTAACAGTTGCTCCTGTTACCTTAACACTACCTACATACCCTCCTGTAGCTACTAACCCTGTAGTTAAATTAGCTATAGTCTCCAGAACTACCCCCAGAACCAAAACAGAACCTTCTGATGTTGTAGTAGTAAAACTATTATCATTGTTAGTATCTATTATAACTACATCTCCTGCTTCTCTACTAGAACCACTTCTATTAGTCAACTTCTTAACATTAGAACCAGACTCCTCTCTGGTCATACACTCTGCTAAGGCAGTTTCTACCTCTGTACCTGTAAACCTCCCTGCACTATCCAGCACCGGTATATGACTAGCTCTTATCTTTGTAATAGGTATAAACTGTCCTGACTGACTCTTTCTCTGAAAGGTGTCTGTACCGAAGTTTATATCTTCAAAACCTATTAAGCCTTTTTCTATACTCACTACTACCTCCTACTAACGCCAATAACTTGGATAGCTTGATGGAAGGTCTGCTAATTTCCTACTCCGCCTAGCCATAGCACCTGCATCATCCATCTTATACTTTCTCATAGAGTTCTGCTTACTCTTATACATAGCTATCTGTTGTAACCCTGCTTCATATAGATTATGAAACATCTGTGACACATCACGATTAAAAAGGTCTGTTTCCATTACTAACAGTCTAGATATAACCCTACATTCTATAAACTTAACAATCCACTTAGGCCACTCTATTGTAGAACTAGCAGAAGTCAGTGGTATAGGTGTATGTCTGTATATCATCTGTAACGCATCAGCAGATTCCTGCGCTCTTGTTACTATTCCTAAGTTACTATCTAAGTCCTCAGAAGTACTAAAAATAACAACTCCATAATCTGTAGCTGGATTTAGAGCATCGTTAGAACCATCTGCATACACTACCTCTCCAAATTCAGAATTAGCTTCTGTAATACCGTTTACCTCTACCCTAGGATACAAGAAAAAGGTATTACTTTCTTTATCTTCTACATAAATAGAAGGCTTAGTCCCTGATATGGTTTTAAAACTCATACCTACATTACCTACATCTTCTCTGTAAATACAATCTATAGGTTTATCATCATATGCTGCATATAGAAGTTCTGTATAATCATCAGGAAAATAGTGTCTAAGTCTATTCTGTAAACTAGCATAAAAAACTTCCCAGTTCTGAGTTCCAGTATAACCACCCGTTACAGAAGGTTCTGTTCCCGCATCTACAGCTACTTCCCAAGGTTGTGTATAACTATTAGAACCCATCAGATTGTAAACAACCATAGAAGGTTTAGCTATGTAGTCTTCTTCCCAATTATGAGTATAGGTAAAATAACTAATAGCTGGTACAGATAGATTTATAACACGTTCAAATACAGAAGTCCTAAGAGCTACCTGCATTTGAACTTCATTGAAGACACGGATTATAGAATCACCAGAGAAAACAGAACTATTTGTATCCCTGATAAGTCTCCTAATCCTTGTAATACTCTCACTTAACAGCATTATCACCTACTCCCTGTAGTTTAGTAATCTTATAAGAAAGCTGTGCTGTTTTCTTAACATCTAACCCCAATCCTACAGAGTAACTTTTAAAAAACTCAATAGCCTTTTCCAACCTTCTCATTGACATAAGCGTCATCCCTGCTGCATAATCCACCACTGGCCTAATCAGACTATCATCTATATCAATAATCTGGTCGTCTGTAGAAAAACTGGGTGGTAGGCACACGCATGACCCTTCTAAACTCTGCCCGTTGGTACTAGGGTATGGAACTACACGGATAGTATTAATTCCTATTGGAAAGAAAACCCTCGGAGTACCCGTCCGAGTCATCCAGTTATAGTCCTCCCTAGCGAGTTTACTAGGGTCTGCACCACCCAGTTCATAACCTTCTGGACATAATCTGAGGTATTTAATCCACAGAAACTGTCCACCTTTACCTGGGTCTATCCTATACCAAGCTCTGTTAGCAAACAGAGGTAGGATAAACTCCTCTACATATTGACCAGTCTGTAAACAGACCTGTTCAAAAGCATCGTTTATCCATTCTGTAAGCTCTGAATCATTAGAGCTATTCCAGTATGTAGGACTAGCACTGTCTTCACCTACTATATCCATTACCATCAATTTTATATCATTTAGTGTATAGCTCACCTAAACTCCATCATATTTAGCAAATAAAGGTATCTTCTCATCACTAGAATTATAATACTGTGGAGCATCTGTCTCTATAAACTGTAAACCTATAAACCTATTAACACTTCTAGTAACCTCACCCTCATCTACTAAACCAGCTACTCCAGTATTATTAGCCAAATTAACTGGTGTAGGCATAGTCTCCATAAAACTCTTACCTGCTATTACTACGCTACAAAATCCATCTACAAAAGATAGAACCTTTCTACCCGTTGATAACTTTTTATCATTAGCGTAAAACAATGTTCTCTCTGCATTATCGTAACTATCCACCCACGCCATTTTAGTTTCCTCCTTTTCAGAACCAGTTTAATGGCTCTGTTTTAATAGCTTTAATCTGTCGGTTGTAATCTCTGATATCTTCACCAGTTACTTCTATCGTTTTTAGCCCTATACTTCTCATAGTATCTATAAAATCCTCTGTTACAATAGGAGCTTTGTGATACTGACCATCGTTAATCTGCATACCGTAGATAGTCTGTTTCCACCAGTCTCTAAGACCCTGTTTATTCTCTACATAATTTCTAGCACACTCTAAAAAGTCAGGAAATCCTACAATAAACATACCTCCTGGTTTTAATATTCTGTAAATCTCTTCTAAAACTCTCTCAGTAATCTGCCATGATAGATGTTCAATAACATGACTCATTACTATCTCATCAGCACTGTTATCCTTAAACGGATACGGAAACTTAGAAAAGTCACATTGTAAATCTCTAGCTTCAGAGTAAAGGTCTACATTTACGTAACCCTTTACCTTAGAACCCCCGCAACCTAAATTTAACTTAACTAGCTGTGAGTTGTTTGTCATGTTCCCTCAAAAGTGCTGCGTTGTTAGGGTATAGTATACGTTTGTCCTTCAAAACATGTCCAGCAGGTACAGTAGTATCTACCGCTATAGAAAGGTCTGCTATTCTACTCCATGCCTTCATACAAAAATAAACATCCTCTGTGTTACTAGTACCAGTATAAAACCAAGGTTGCTGTAGCTGTTTAAAAACAGAAGTCTTAATCAGAGTAGCTGCACAGCCTACTGCTGCTACACCCTCTATTAAACCTTCCTCATTTACAAACTTCTCACAATCTTCCCACAGAGTTATCAACTTACCATCTATTTGTAAATCTGCACATTTAGTTCTAGCTTCTTCTTGTTCTACCCACCTAAACACCATTGGGCTATATGGCAAACCACGTATATAACAGAGTGCCATTATTATATCTTTATCTCTTTTTATCAAGGTCTGTAAGGTATTAACATTAAGCTCCATATCATCATCCGTGAAGTAGACATAATCACACTCATTTAACAGGGCATACTCAACTGCCGCATTTCTAGCATTAGCTATACTCATACGTCTAGGAGTAAACAGCATAAAATCATAGTCAGTATCTCTACCTATTCTAAAAGCCTGTACTAAATGAGAAGGATACGCTTGACCATCTACTTCAGTCAGAATATTAACAGCCCACAGAATTTTTAACTTCTTATCTTCTTTAGAAACCAACGCCATATAACCTCCAATAATAGTAAAGGTGTTTCAGAAATTAAGGGGTTAGAAGGAGTGACCCTCCTAGAACCACAGGCACAACCACTACCTTCTAACACCCTTATTTCAGTTAGGGGTTTTTTACAGTTAAAACATCTGTAAACCCTAATACCCATCTTACATAAGCCTCAAGAAGCAGGTTCTCTCTACAGCAGCAGTTGCATCAGAAGTAGCTGCTGAACTAACTACTGTTGACATCAACACAACTCCATAGTGAACTGCTGACAAAACAGCTCCAGAACTAGCAGCACTGAACATATCACCAGCACTTGAGATTATCATTCCATCACCCATAGCACCATTACTGTTTGTAACTGTACCACACTGCCTTACTCTAGTGTCTGTTCTAAGTCCATAACACTGAACCAATCCATAATCACCAGCAGCCGTAGCAGCATCAGCTACTCCTACCAGCAAGCTAGTATTAGCAATAGCACCATCACTAGGTTTAACAGCATCTATACCATCTCTAGTACCATCTGCTTTTAAAACTACTGGACCTCCTTTAGCCCATGCGTTTGTACCATCATTACGCAGAACTATAAAAACCTTTTCTGCATCCGTTCTGTTTATACGTTGAAAAAGCATCTTACTCCTCCTTTGTTGTGACTTACCTTTAATCCACTATAGATTAAAGAGTTTTGTTAGGAAGTTATACTCTGACTAACTCCATGAAGTACACCCTGTTTCCTTCTATTAGAACAGGTCATGTTACCATACACCAGAATATGAGCTACCTTAGCATCTTGATTCTCAGGTTTTGTAAATGGTGTAGTTATAAAATTTGTCTGACTATCTACTATCAGATTAATATACTTAGTATTCAACATAAAAAATGTTGAGTAAGCATAAGAACCACTTTCATAGTTCACACCCGTATACAAATCCGGCACCATTTCGTCCCAGTACATAGGACAACCCTTCTTAAATATAATATTATCAAACGCCAAACTACCGGAACTCTGCTGAGTGTATCTAGTCTTATCTGCAAGACTAGCTTCAAAGGTTTCATAACCAGTAGGGTCACAGAGAATCATATTAGGTAATCCACCTGCTCCTCTGCTACACTGATTATAAACCTTCCTAAGTGCTGCTTGTAGTTCAACCCAGGTGTTAACAGAATCAGCTACTCCATCCTTATACCTAGGTCTCCACCATGCGTTTGTAGACTGACTAAGTCCCCCTATAGAAATAGCAGTAGTAGGGTCTTTAGGAATCAGAAGTGCAAGAGGGTCTAGGTCCTTCTCACCATTACCAGCTACAAACACAGAACTAGATACAGTCTTACCCAAAAGTTGATAATTAATCTCCTCAGTTAAAGACATCTCAGCCTGTTTAATCTTAGCCTGTAAGAGGTCAAAAATCTTACTCGAACCACTATTCTTTCTCTCCTCTATTCTACTAATAGCTATTGGTGTAGAAAGCTGCTTCCAATCAAAGAAAGCTGCTGTCATACCGTCACTAGGAGTAGTATCTAATACATCATACCCACTATAACTAGCAACTGGTGTTCTTCCATACATAAGCTGTTCACGAATCTTGTCACCACCATCTTTGGTTTGAAACCCACCCACTGTTTTAAGAGCAGATAGAAAAACCGAACTAGCAAATATATTATCTACTAACTGGTCTCGGTAGTTATCCAAAGTGGAAGTAAGCAAGGCATCGTAGTTTATTGTCCTAGATGCTGGCATTGTTTAGTTCTCCTTTTATAAATGGACATTGTTTTATCGTAAAACACTGTCCTTTGTTTAATCTGTAATCCCTAACTGTTTCTTAGCTATGTCAAAGGCTTCTTGTACTGTCTTAGCTTTGCTAGGTGTAACAACTCCTCCTCTACCCTTACTAGTTTGAGTAATAACCTTCTCTGTTTTAGTAGATGCTTTTTTAACAGTAGCAGCTCTATCAGCTCCAGTCTTACTCAGAGTATATAAACTATCCAGGTCATCCCTTAGAGAAGGATGTTTCTTTACCAACTCTGACATTACATCTTCATACAAATACCAATCTGGATGATTTTCATTCAGGTATGCAATAGCAGTCTGAGCTTTTATGTTAGCTTGTTCTGTTTTCATACTAGCTATCGTTGGTGCTAGTGTATCCTGAACTATTTTACGTATCCATTTAGTAGTGTCTGTATCAGATACCTCTTCACCAGTTTGTTGATTAACTGGCTGCTGTATCTGAATCCCCGCCTTTCTAGCTAGTTGTTCTATAGCTACCTGAGGGTTTGTCATAAGCTGGTCGTACATAGCTACCTTATCTCTGTCTCCAGCTATACGTTGCATTGCCCTAGTAAAGGATTTTTGCATAGCCTTAAAAGAAGGTAGCAGTTCCTTCGGTAACTCATTAGGGTTCATAAATGTTTGTTCTTTATCAGAGGGTTCAGCTTCGGTTTCTGTATCAACTTCAGCAACCTCCTCTGTTTCTACTTCTTCCTGCTCCTGCTCCTGCTCAGTGAGGTTCTTACCTTCATCAGTAAGGTTCTCTTCCTGTTCTACTACGTCTGTAGGCATTTTAAACTCCTTTCCTTATTAACATTTCTGTTCTAAACCTAAACTTTGTAGAAGTTCCCTTTTCTGTCTAGGGCTTTCTACTACACACTCTAAAACTGGGTCCATATAAGGATACCCAACCATACCGTTTCTAAATCCATTTATTATAATTTGGTGCATGTAACCACCACACTGTTCACAATTTGGGCTTTTGTGTCTATCAGCTATTTTTCTAAAAGCCTCTTGCCTGTGACCACAAACACACTGATAATCATAGTTCGGAATTTTAATCACCCACCTCTCTAGCCCAAAAGGGAGCTTCTCTCCAAGCTACATCTACTGTAACCGCTGTTGCAGAAGGTAAAGTTATATAAAGATTAGCGTTCATAAGACCCTCTACAAAATCTGGATGTTCGTTAAAACCATAAATAGCCCCTGTTTTAGGATTCCTAGCACCAGCTATTATTCGGTCTCCTAACTTTATAGTAACTTCTCCCGTTATATCTGCATTAGGGTGGAACAGAACACTAAATACCTTTAACTTACCATTTTTAGGAATCAGAACCAGATTATCTCCAGCACTTGATACTACAAAACTTTTCTTCTCTACAAGTTGTCCACTCATCCTAACACTCCATTTACTATTTTAGTTAACTCATCACCTTCTAACCATGGATATTCTATAGCAAGTTTAGAAATAAGTTGTTCTCTCTTCCACCCAGTGGGTTCATAACCTATATAGTTTCTGTTAATTTCATTTACTATAACAATAGCTCTAAACCAGATGTCCTGTAGATTATCCTGTTTCTTTAGTTCAACACCAGAACTAACACCAACCTTAAAACCCTCTTCTTGATATTTTAAAAAAGATAAACACCTTAACAATACCTTAATAAATAACTGTCTCATGCTAAAATCCTCAACAATCTAATATTATTAATTTCCCACGGTTTAAATGTTACAACACTAGAAACAAATCCAAGTGTCGGCATATATTTAACAGAACCTGGACTAAAGCCTATACCCTGTGCTATGATAAACTTTATCACTAAGTAGCCCTGTCTCTAAGTGTTGGATTAGTTCCATCATCTAAAGTAAATGTCATACTAGTTGTTATTCCATCTAATTTTTTACAAGTTATAGTAGTACCAGATATTGAAAACTGTGTCAAAGCTGACAAAAGCATATATAGAAGTTGTGATAAAGTAGCTGTAGCTCCATCAACAGCATAACTTTCTGTTAGTGCACCAGATAGAATAGCTAATCTTGCCTCGGTACAAACTGAAGCAAGAGCGGCACTATCAGTCCCCCTCATAGCTGCACCATCAAGACCGGCTACATCTATAGCTATAATATCAACTACTGTGTCAACAGTTGTAACTAAAGCAGCAAGGTCTCCTGCTGTCTGAGCAGTGCCAGATACTTGAATAATGTCTACTTGAAGATTATCCGAACCAGCAACGAGACTATTATATACGAGTGCAGTCACCACAAGAAAATCCTGATATACAGCCAAAGCCCCTGCAACGTGACACCATACACGCAATGCACCGAGAGTATTTGTGTCGCCAGTACCAAGTATGCAAGTATAATGAGCATTTGCACCTGTACCTGTTAAGTTTGTAGTTTCAGCCTTTGCAGTTAAAACCCCACCAGCCTTAGAAAGAAGAACATCTGTATATGCTATGGTCAGTGCATTTTCCTGAGTATTACCATCCGTGCTATCAAGAAAAGGCCCTAATCTAAAAGTGTAAGATACAGATTGAGGAAGTAAAATGGCCATTTATATATTCCTCATCTGGTTATAATGATGCATAGACACTGGAATTGAAAGTGTTTCCGCTCCTATCCATGTAGTGTCTCCCCATACAACTAAGTCTTCATAGACTGTAGTCTGCGCTGCACCAGTATGCCCCCCAATCCCAAAAAGCATCCTATCTGGTGTTCTGGTAGCAGCAACTAATGAACCACTATGTTGAGTAATACCATCTATACGCCATGCCCATAGTAGATTTGTGATATCATATCTCCATTCTATTCTATACCACGTGTTTAAAGAAATAGTAATCCATGCTGTGCTCTGTATTGCTCCAGAAGAATAATAACTAAACCTCATTTGTAGGACACCCGAATTTTGCCCAATAGAAATTGAAGCAGAAACACCAGCGGCGGCTCCAATTCTACCTATCACAGCAATATTACCGTCGGCAAAACCCTCTTCTGCTACATATATATAAACTCGACAATATGATATATTTTGCGCCGTTTTAATTTGCTCTGCCCAAGCATCATTTGCAGTAGCATTTAACACTATCGCCTTTGCACACTGAGAACCTGCACCAGGGGGGTGAGTTCCGGGTATTGAAGCATCTTCATCAAGAGTGCACCCAGTATCTACTGTTTCAGACCATGATTCTTCATACCCGGTACCTTCAAAATTTTCATCAATGATTCGTGCCATTTAATCCTTCCACACTCCCAAGTTAGCCGGTTTCTGTTTCTTTATCATGGTAGTAAGTAGAAATACTCCCCTTTAGCAACCTGCCGCCATACCTGCGGGACATCCCTTGTGTCAAGATGGAAGCCTCCTTTGAATGTCTTGTAAGTCCAATCAGGGTATACCCCTACACCATTAAAGCCACTTATCTTGATATACTGCCATTGCTCCCTTAAGGTCATATCCGTACAGATGATGATGTCAACAGCCTTACCCTTGTAATGATATGAATCTGAGGAGTGTCCCTGTGAATCGTAGCCCGCCGTAATAATAATCGGGCATCCTACCCAGCCCCTGAGGGAGTCTAACCTGTGGACAGTCTCCATATCCATGTCCTTACCTTTGTTGACGCCGTGAGAATCATCAAACTCGGCATCAGTGAACCATCTAACATCGCCCCACGTCAGCATATCAGTACCTTCTATACCTCCTGACATTAATCTAACCTACATTCAAATTTTCCATTATTCCAACCCCACCACATAACCACTAAATGTCCGAGTAATTTGATATATATCTTAGGAGCAACCATCCCATATCTTATGTCTATAAAATTATTCTTAAATTTCTTCATTTGACTCCTCCTGACATTAAAGTATATTCCAGAACTTCTCGTTAGCCGCCTTCCAGAATAACGGTTTATATATATCTGTTGTTGGGTAAACACAATCTCTGCATATATCTTCCATATCGTTCATCCTGCTGGAATGTAAGTCTTTCGGCCTCTGTGTATACTTCTCACCATTGTGTATCTCACGACCGCATTTATCGCAGATGATTATTTCCTTTTTCACGACATCCCTCCCCGTCCGTCTATCCAGCATTTGAGCACCTGGCTGATCCCGTCCAGCCGCTTCTCCATCGTCCCGATACGGTCAAAGGCATTGGCAAACCATGCTTCAAAGTGATTCATACGCTCCTTCATCGCTAAATATTCAGTGCGAATCTGATACATTGTGGCAATGAGTTCATTGTCAAGCTTTTCCGGTGTCGGCTCTGTCTCAGTCATTACCAAGGCTCCTCAAAACCTGCATCTTAATCCAGCCTGACATGGACATCATCCCCATAAGATTTACTATAATTAACGCCTTGTAATTAGTCTCAGTAGTGCTGAATTCTGGACTTAGCTCGTGCATAATTTGCCGTTTAGGTCGAGGCATGTACTCGCCACCTTTGGCGGTTATCGGCCTCATAAATGTTTCCACCCCATCTTCAGCAAAGCACCTAAAGCCAGTAACCCAAGTAAACCCAGTACGATTGTCTTAATAATCGTATGCCAGATAGTTTTAGACATATCATTACTCCACTTCATCCACTTATCTATAAATTCATGGTGTTTGTAGTGCAGTTCTCTATCAACCCAGAATTGGTTTAACTTCTCATCTATAGCCTCAGCGACAGCACTTTTAATCTCATCACGTGTCATGATTCATTCCTAAAGTTTTAGCCATATCTCCACTCATTGAAGGTTGTCCAGGTTGGCCACCCTGCAATTTCTGTTGTTCTATAATCCTCATAGCTGCTGCTTGTAGTTCTGCTATTATAACCTTATCTTTTACACCAAACATTTTAGCTGTTTTCTGTAACAGAGTAGGAGATAAAGCTATCTGTGGGTTCATAGCTACAAATTGTGTAAAAGCTACCCAACTAACTCTTTCAGATTCGGAAGTTTGAGGAACTAAGCTATCTGCTGCTACTTCGTACAAAAACTCACCCTGACCACTCTGTAGATTCTGTGGATTCAAGTTCTTCCATTCTGCTCCTGTTTCACCTACTATGTTAATCAGTGTGGGTAGAGTAAGTTCATTTTCATACAGTAAGATTAACTTCCTAGCTACTTGTTCTAAGAAGTCAGAAACACTACCTAAAACTCCACGCTTTCTATTCTCTTGCCTGTTGCTAACTAACTGAGCTACAGTAGCCTTTTCAATCTGAGCCATTTCGGATTCTGGTATAACCTCACCAGCTACATCCATGAAGTCTTTCCTAAGCATATTAACATCAAAATAAACAGCCTGGTCTAGAGAAGGGTCTTCTATAGCGTTTATATTCTTACCAGAACCTCCTTTAGTCTTTATAACCATACCATCATAGGGTTCTTCTAGTTTAGAAAGTTCTGTATCATCTATAGCACCTTCTTCTACTTCATACTTCCTATTAAAACGCTTTCTGTGTGTGATAATCTGATTTCTGGTTATATTATATTCATCTTGTGGCCCTAACTGATGCCATATATAAGGTATAGGATAAGGACTATTCCGACGGTCTATAAACCACATAAACGCATAAGGATGACCTTCTATGCCGTCAGGAGTAGGGTCATTACGGAGTTCCTTGTCATAACCCTCTGAGATACAGATAATCCGGTTTTCTTTTAGGTCGTAGATTTCCCAAACATAAACTATTTCACGCTTTTTGTTTGTAACATTACCAGGTAGGCTACTGTTACCACCAGATAAAGGCTTAGCTATGTCGTTACCTATTTTACGCTCTTGTTCTAGTTCCTTATCCTCCTGCCGAACTTCAAAGGCTTTTATGTCTGCCGTGTTCTTGAATAACTTATTAGCCTTAACTTCATCAACAGTCATTTCTATTCGTTCAGCTACCCAGGTTATGGTTTCTATACTATCTGCAAAAGGGTCAAATAGTATATCGTCAGGATTCCTACGCTGTACTAGGAAGTTCTCCTTGTATAATTCTGTAGAAGCTTCTTTTTCTACATAACCGTTTTCATTCATTATAGGTAAGCCAGTAGGACCTGTTATTGCTTTACCAGCATTAGGGTTGTCTCTGTGATAAGGTGTGTAAAAAGTTTTAGCTACTCCGAAATTTATAAAAGCATCTAATACTATTTTCTGTAGTTCTCTTTTGAAACCCTGTTCTCTAACGTGATAATTTAACACAGACTCTCTTAAATTAGCTTGTTGGTCTAGCTGTTGAGCAAGCATTATAGAACCTATCATAGTCCTAGCTGGACGTACGTTAAATTCAGGAGTTATGGTTTTAAAACCATCTAACTGAGTTTTAACATTAGCGAATATTAGATTAATAGTTATAAAGGTCTCCTGTGGCCACCAGCTTGGCTGTTGATAGCCTTCCCAATACTTGTCTAAATCATCTACCCTGAAAGTATCACGCCATTTCTTTTTAGTCGCCTGACCACTTTTAATCTTATCAAGCCATTCTGTTACTAGTTCACTTGGCATTTATAAAAGCACTCCTTAACGCTGATTGTACTTTACCTTTGTGTTTCTTCTTAGTTGTGTATAAAACCTGTTTACCCTTTTTCTTCTTTATCACATTATACCTCTATTCATCAACCCAAACACTTCTCTTCTATTCTGTCCAGTACGCTTACTAATCTGAGTAGCTGTTAACATACGTTCCCGCAAGGCTAAAAAGCTATTAAAAGGAGTCTTAGCAGCTAACCTTGCAGGATTAGGTCTAGTCATTATGCCATACCTTAAAGCATCACAAGCATGGTCGTTCATCTTTTTAGGTTGTTCCTTACTGGTATCTTCAGAACTTCTATTCTTCCATATATAATCAGGTATCTCCAGAATAAGGTTAACACAGTTCTTAAAAATAAAAAGGGTAGGGCTACCTAAAGTAGCTGTTAGTGGATGAATCTTATCTGGCCTAATGGTCAGGAACTCCCCTACCCTATTTATACCAGCTTCTACTTCATTGTTTGCCTTGCTACAGTATAAACCATGTTCTCTGTATTCGTCAGCTACAGACCAGAATTTATGGTCTTTCTCCATAGTCCTACCCCAAGATTCTGGAGGAAGTTTTGTACAGGTGTAGTCTTCGTCTTCTGACAGTGACTTAATTGTTTTACAGTGGTCACTAACCAAGCCAGGACTGTAGTATTCCCGATAAACGTAGATATTCCCGTCATAGTCTATAGCAAACCATAAGCAAGCTGTAGGATTAACCTGTCCGTGGTCTATAGCTCTGAACTTACGCCATTCCTGTGGTATAGAGAAGGGTTCTATAATATGGTCATTAAAATCAAACATAGGCCATATCTGACCAGCTAAAGCATCCCAGTTCCCTTTTATATACTTAGAAACCCAAGATTCTGGATTTGATTCTTTAAGGTCAGGGATGTAATCAGAAGGTAGGTAGGGGTTGTCTGTAGGAAGAGCCTGTATAAAGCTATGTCTAGGTAAAGGCCTACCCATTTTTTCCGGAGTTACAAACAGGTTCTTAACCCAACCTGGTTCAGGATTACTGGCTAACAGACCTGTAAATGGTGGATACGTACCAGAAGGGAGCTTCCAACGTAAGCGGGATTTCAGCATCCTAAAGTTATCCAGCACTGTTTCAGAAGCCTCGTCTATACCAAAAAAGCCTATTTCTAAACTCTTTATACGTTCAAAATCAGAAGCCTCTCCTAAGCCACCGTAGAGGATTTCGCTTCCATTTGTAAAATATAACATCTTGTCCGTTTTATGGTGGTTACTTAGTAACCTTTGCTTAGTAACTGATTCTATTTCTGCTACTAATTTCAAAAGAGTTTTTAGGGTAGTATTAACAAAGGCTCTAGATTCATGTCTACAGAGAAAGCCTCTATTACCGTTGAAGGCTAATGATAATCGTAGGCTTTCTGCTGCTACTGCTACCGACTTACCTCCTCCTACCGCACCACCGTATAGCTTATACCTAGCTGGACAGTCTCTGAACTGAACCTGCCTGTGTGTAGGTCCCTTTATACCATATAAAAGGTCTATACCAGTGTCAGTCGGTGTTAGTTGCACTATCTAGTTCTCCTGTTTCATTCTGAACCTCCCAATGAGGAGGAGTATATAGATTAATAGAACCTGAAACTTCCTGCTCTAGTCTGATAGCGGGATTAAATCCAGTCCGGTTTAGAATTTCCCTAGCTGACTGTAACCGAACTCTAGGGTCTGTATCGGTTACAGTATCAGACAGAGCATCTATAGCTTTATCAGACAGAATATTCAACTTATCCTGCCTACTAGACCTACGTTCCTCCCGTAGCTTAGATTCAACCTGCTTCCAAATCTGGCTACTTCTCAGAAGGGAAAGCCTAGACTCTGTTATAGAAAACTCTGCTGCTACTTGTCTGGGTAGAACTCCTTCCAAAAGCCTAAGCATAATCGCTTCGTGTCTGGCAGAAAGCTGGTCTATATCGGATATAAGAGTGGTCATTTCTTGTACAGTGTAGCAGGGCTTTTAGGAAATGTCAAGAATTAAATAAAATAAATGGACATTTATACACCTTTAATACACTTTGTAAACATTACATCCTTGTATAGCTCAGAATGGCCAAAGGTCGCTTAGACATTTACAAAATAGCTTTTTCAAAATGTCAAGATTTTTTTTAAAATAAAGGACATTGTTTAGCTGACAAACAATGACCTTTGTTTAGAAGTTACCTAATTAGAAACAGAGGCTTCCCTGCCTTTAAACCACCTATCGCCCCCGACCCCCTTATGGCCTCCTACTTAAGTCGGGATAACTGGAAAGGATAAACTCCCTGCTATTTAGGAATAAAGACTTGCTATCCTGCTGAGGTCTGCTATAATTAGATTAAGACTTGCAATTATGCAAGCTATAAAGGAGATACAATGGATAAAAACAGAACTGAAACAAAGATAGTAAAGAGTAAAGCATCAGGAACGGAATCCTGTATTGAAGTCAAGCTATATGCAGACGCTGAATTGAAACAATGTACCCATTTTTCTGATATTGAAAAGGGATATATCAATCTACACTTGACTATCAAAGCTATGGATGCGGAAAGACTTAGATTAGAAGCACCTGAAAAGGCCGCTGATAAAGAGTTATTTAAGCTATTGAAGGGTCTTTCTCCAGATCAGCTTGCCGCTATCCAGAAGATGAACATAAAGGGATAATATCCCTGCCATAGCACCCTATAGAAAGGGCATAGCAATCAATCGCTATGCCCTCTTTTTTGCCTTTATCCATGCTATTCTATCCTATCCTATAGCTTGCTATCCTGATAAGGCTATATAAGCCTTCCAGAAGCTCCCAGGTCTAATTCTATGCTATCAAAGGCTTTCCAAGCCAGCTATTCAGAAGATGCTCTCCTCCAAATTAGAAAAATATAGCCTATCTATTCTTAAGCTATTGATATATAAAGCCATATCCTTAAATAAACTAAAATAAAAAGAGATAAGCATTCTCTATTCCTAAACTATTGATATATCAAGCTATATCTCAGAATGAGCAAAGGTAGGGATAAGCATTCCCATCATGCAAGCCATTGATTTTATAAGCAATATATCAAAATGAGATAAGATTCTGCAAAAGGGCTATGCCCATCCCTACCCTACCCTCCTCTTTCTGTGTAGTCTGCCCTTACGTGTAGTCTGTACGTGTGTGTTTTTTTTTTTTTTTTTTTTTTT
>Ga0209324_10001139_pt1 | contig 18280 bp, 12 predicted proteins | sample Rifsed19ft3_FD_184015 | JGI IMG/M metagenome (GOLD analysis project Ga0209324, IMG submission 184015) | Soil microbial communities from Rifle, Colorado, USA - sediment 19ft 3 (version 2) | ecosystem: Environmental > Terrestrial > Deep subsurface > Rock core/Sediment | place: Rifle, Colorado...
TGGAGCGCCAGCGGCAGCCGGTCGAGCCGGCGCACGAGCTCCGTCAGGGCATCGGACGGCGGCACGCTCACGCCGTGCGCCTCCGCGCGCGTCACGAGCAGCCTCTCGGCGTCGGTCTCGCTCAGAACCGGCACCCGGACGAGCCGTTCCGCCTCGACCCGCAACGGCTCGCGGCTGGTCACCAGCACCGTCAATCCGTTGCCCGCCTGCATCAACTCGGCCACCACCTCGGCGATGCCCGGCAGCAGGTGCTCGGCATTGTCGATGACGACCAGAACTGTCCGACCTTTCATGTGTTGGCCGATCGCGCCCGCCGTAGCCCCCTCAGGCAGACCGACCGCCTGACCGATGGCGCCCGCCACCACCGATGGATCCCGCAGCGAGGCCAGCGGCACCCACCAGCGGCCGTCCCGGAACAGGCTCGCCCCCGCGCCGGCCGCCTCCAGCGCGAGTCTCGTCTTCCCGATGCCCCCGGGACCGACGAGCGAGATCAGGCGGACCGCCGGGTCACGCAGCAGCTCACCCACCTCCCGCAGTTCGGCGCTGCGCCCGACGAACGGTCCGGCGGGCTCCGGCAGATTCGAAGGTGACAGCGTCCTGAGCGGCGGGAACATCTCAGAGCCGAACTGGTGGATCCGCTCCGCGGTGCCCAGATCCTTGAGTCGGTGCTCGCCGAGATCGGTGAACGCCAGATCGTCGACCGCGTCTGCCAGCAGGCTCCTGGTGGTTGCCGAGATGAGCACCTGTCCTCCGTGCCCGGCGGCGGCGATCCGGGCGGCGCGGTGAACGTCGACGCCAACGTAGCCTTCGCCGGTCCGCAGTGGTGTGCCGGTGTGCAGTCCCATGCGGACCCGGACCCGTCCGCGCTCCAACGCCTCCTGCGCTTCGCGGGCGGCGGTCAGCGCACCAAGGGCGGTCGCAAACGCCGCGAATATCGCGTCCCCCTCGGTGTCGACCTGGAGTCCGCCGTGCCTGGCGATTGCGTCGCGGACGATGCGCCTATGTGCGGCGAGCGCATCGGCGTACGCGGCCTCACCGATCTCTCGGAGCAGTCGCGTCGAGCCTTCGACATCGGTGAAGAGAAAGGTGACTGTGCCGGTCGGGAGGTCGCGGCGAACCATGGCCGAGGCAGCATACGCTCGATTCTCGCCGCACAACCAAAGGCAGCAATGACAGCGCGCTGACCGATAGGCAGGCGGTCAGTTCGAACTCGCGACGGTGTTGGTGGGCGACACTGGACTCGAACCAGTGATCTCTTGCATGTCAAGGATTTCGGCTGAGCGCCGTACTACGAGCGTGAGAGGCCGAGCGAAAAACGACGCAGTCCTGCGGTCACGGGCGACGCGGCGGCCCGACACCATCCGGACAGTCACCGGGCCACCGGCCATGCAGCAGACCCGGCGGAGCTCCGGCCCGTCGATCTCACTGAACGACGGGCCGCACCCAGCGGGTCACCCGTGGACACGGAAACCTTCGGTAAGCGATCGTTGATCGCCCGGTAAGCGGCGTTCGCGATCCTCGACCGATGACGATCGCGCCACCCACCGCCGCATCGACGGCTGACGGTCTGCTCGCGTCGCTCGATGCCGAGCAGCAGGCGGCCGCCACGCTGCCGGATGGTCCGGGCCAGGTCATCGCCCCGGCGGGCAGCGGCAAGACGACGACCCTCATCGCGCGTCTCGGCGTGCTCCTCGGCCGTGGGGTGGCCGCCGAGCGGATCGGGGTGGTTACCTTCAACCGCGACGCCGCCGCCGAGCTCGAGGCCCGCATCGCCAGCCGGCTCGCAGCGCACGTGCCCGGCACCGAGGCGATCGAGGTCCGGACGCTGCACGCCATGGCGCGGCAGGTGCTGCTCGATGCCGGGCGCCCGATCCGGCTGCTCCCCGACCGACTCCCGCTGCTGCGCGCCGCGCGGCGGCGGGCACTGGCCGAGCTACCGCCGGTCGCTGAGGGCGAGGATCCCCCACCCGAGCCGCCTGACCCCTCGGCGTTGGACACCATCGTTTCAGCCTGGAAGGTGGAGGGCCGACCACCGCCGCCCGAGGCGGCGGCCACGGTGCACGCCTACGCGGCCCTGCTGGCGATCCGGGGCCAGATCGACTTCGACGACCTGGTGGTGGGCGCGGTGGCGGCGCTCGCGGCCGATCGGCAACTGCGCAGTCGGTGGCAGGGCCGCTTCAGCCACCTGTGCGTCGACGAGTTCCAGGACGTCGATGCAGCGCTCCTGCGGCTCGTCCGGATCCTCGCGGCGCCCGAGGACAACCTCTTCGTGGTTGGTGATGATGATCAGACGATCTACGCCTGGCGGTTGGCGGATGTGCGCCGAATGCTCGGGTTTGCCGACCTCTACCCGACGGCACGACGCGTCCAGCTGGCCACCAACTACCGGTGTCCTCACGCGGTGATCACCGCGTCGCGGGACCTGATCGAGGCCAACGCAGAGCGCTTCGCCAAGAGCATCGATTCGCCGCGAGGACGAGAGGAGGCGCCAGACGCAATCGGTCTGCTCGACACAGCCACGCCGGACTGGTCTGAGCGCGTCTCCGAACTGGCGGCTCAGGAAGCCATGCTCCGCGGACGGAGCTGCGTCCTGGCGCGCACCCGCGCCGAGCTGATGCCGGTGATGCAGGCGCTCCTGCGCGGCGGCGTGCCCCACGCGGCATCGCTGGTGACGCCGCTCGAGGCCGAGGTGGTCCAGGCGCTGCTCGGGGCGGCCCGGCACCTGCCAGCCGACGACGAACCCTTCCACGCCCTCCGCCGGATGCGAGCCGTGCGTCGCTGGCAGCGTGGCGACGGGAGCGATGCGCTCAGTGATGACGACCACGCTGCCCTGGATGCGGCGCTGGGCTGGGCAGCCGGCTTTCGGCGCCTGGACCTCTTCCTCCGCGCGGCAGATGCGGCGGCTGCGCGCCTGGCAGCCCTGCGTGACCCGAATGCACCGCTCGAGCTGGTGACCGTCCACGGGGCGAAAGGTCGAGAGTGGCCGACCGTGATCATCATCGGCTGGGAGGAGGAGCGATTTCCCAACCGGCGCGCGCTCGTCGACGCGGCGGATCCCGCGCGAGCGCTCGAGGAGGAGCGGCGCCTCGCGTACGTGGCGCTGACCCGGGCTACCCAGCGCCTGGTCCTCGCCTTCGACGCTGCCCGCCCGTCGCGCTTCCTGGAAGAGATGGGCTACAGGCCGACCTCGGGAGCGACCACGGTGAGGTAGCGGACCATCCGCCGCACGTGCTCGTCGAACTCGATGCCCAGCTCATCGGCGCCGGCGAGCAGCATCTCGCGCGGGACGGCACGTGCGAAGGCCCTGTCCTTCATCCGCTTGCGCACGTTGACCGGCTCGACATCGGCTATCTGCCGCGTCGGCCGCATCAACGCCACGGCCACCAGGAAGCCGGCCAGCTCGTCGCAGGCGTAGACGAGATGATCGAGGCGGCTTTCACGCGGGATGCCGAGTGCGTCGTTGTGCGCGCGCACCGCGCGGACCACCTCGTCGGGGTAGCCGAGGCGGACCAGCTCATCGGCACCGATGGCGCCGTGCGTCGCGGCATCTGGGAACCGCTCGTAGTCGAGGTCGTGGAGCAGTCCGGCGATCCCCCATCGGTCAACCGTGGCGGGGTCGAGTCCGTCGTCGGCCGCGTAGCCGCGGACCCCTGCCTCGACCAGCAGCCCGTGCTTACGGAGCGAGGGATTCTCGTTCCACGCGTGCAGGAGGGCCAGGGCGTCGGTGCGGGGAGGCATCAGGTCCGCAGAGTACCCCGGCTCACCGCTGCCGTCATGCGACTAGCGTGCGACCGCCGCCGGCTCACGCCGTCGCGCACGGCGCGCGGGCGCGACGGAACCGGAGCCCAGCACGTTGCGCAGGTAGGTGCCGGTATGCGAGGCGGACGATGCGGCCACCTCCTCCGGCGTGCCGGCCACCAGCAGGTCGCCACCGGCCGCTCCGCCCTCCGGCCCGAGGTCGATCACCCAATCGGCCGACTTGATGACATCGAGGTTGTGCTCGATGACGATCACCGTGTTGCCGGCATCCACCAGCCGGCCGAGGACGTCGAGCAGTCGCGCCACGTCGTCGAAGTGGAGGCCGGTGGTCGGCTCGTCGAGGATGTAGACCGTCTGCCCGGTCGCCCGCTTCGACAGTTCGGTGGCGAGCTTCACGCGCTGCGCCTCGCCGCCCGACAGCGTCGTGGCCGGCTGGCCGAGATGGATGTAGCCCATCCCAACGTCGTGGAGCGTCTGGAGCTTCTTGCGGATGGAGGGAACCGCGCTGAAGAAGCCGAGCGCCTCGTCGACCGTCATCTCCAGGATCTCTGCCACGTTGCGGCCCTTGTAGTGGATCTCCAGCGTCTCGCGGTTGTAGCGCTTGCCGCGGCAGATCTCGCACTGGACATACACGTCGGGCAGGAAGTGCATCTCGATCTGCACGATCCCAGCGCCCTCGCAGGCCTCGCAGCGCCCTCCCTTGACATTGAAGCTGAACCGTCCCGGCGCGTAGCCGCGCAGCCGGGCCTCCGGGACGGCGGCCAGCAACTCGCGCAGCGGTGCCCACAGGCCGGTGTAGGTCGCCGGATTCGAGCGCGGCGTGCGGCCGATGGGGCTCTGGTCGATGTCGATCACCTTGTCGACGAAGCCGATCCCCTCGATCGTCTCGTGCGCGCCGGGCCGCTCGCGCGCCCCCCAGATCGCCGCGGCCAGCGCCGGGTACAGGATCTGGCTCACCAGGCTCGACTTGCCGGAGCCGCTCACCCCGGTGACGGCCACGAAGCGGCCGAGCGGGAAGGCGACCGAGATCCCGCGCAGGTTGTTCTCGCGGGCGCCACGAACGGTCAGCCACTTGCCGCTCCCCGGGCGGCGCCGCGACGGGACCGCCACCGACCGATCCCCCCGCAGGTAGGCAGCGGTGATCGAGCGATCGTTGACGAGGAGCTCCTTGAGCGGTCCCGAATGGATCAGTTCGCCGCCATGCTCACCGGCGCGGGGGCCGATGTCGATCACCCAGTCGGCGGAGCGGATCGTCTCCTCGTCGTGCTCCACCACGATGAGCGTGTTGCCGAGATCGCGCAGGCGCACGAGCGTGGCGATCAGCCGCGCGTTGTCACGCTGGTGCAGCCCGATCGACGGCTCGTCGAGGATGTAGAGCACGCCCATCAGCGATGAGCCGATCTGGGTCGCGAGGCGGATCCGCTGCGCCTCGCCGCCCGACAGCGTGCCTGAGGCGCGGTCGAGGGTCAGGTAGTCGAGCCCGACATCGACCAGGAAGCCGAGCCGGCTGCGGATCTCCTTGAGCACTTGCCTGGCGATCTGGTTCTCGCGGTCGCTCAGGCGCTTCGAGAGCCCCCCGTACCAAGCCAGCGCATCGGTCACCGACAGCCGCGTCGTGTCGATGATGTTCCGCTCGCCCACCGTCACCGAGATCGACTCGGGCTTGAGGCGCATCCCATCGCAGGTGGGGCACGGTCGCGTGGTCATGTAGCGCTCGATCTCGGTCTTGATCATCTCCGAGCCGGTCTCCCGGTAGCGCCGCGACAGGTTCGGCACCGCGCCCTCGAAGGTGGTGCGGAAGGTGTGCATGTTCCCGTTGCGGGCCCGGTAGTGAACCTCGATCCGCTCACCCTTGTTGCCGTTCAGGACGATCTCGCGCGCTTCGGCCGCCAGGTCGCGGAACGGGACATCCATCGGGAAGCCGTAGTGCTCGGCCACCGCGTCGAGGATCTTGCTCGTCCACGATTCGGTCACCACCATCCGCCGCCACGGAAGGACGGCGCCCGCCCGCAGGGAGAGCCCCTCGTCGGGCACGACCATCTGCGGGTCGATCTCCAGGCGGCTGCCGAGCCCGGTGCAGTCGGGACACGCGCCGTGTGGCGAGTTGAAGCTGAAGTTACGGGGCGCCGGCTCCTCGAACGCGCCACCGTGCTCCGGGCAGGCGTACCGTTCGCTGTAGAGGCGGTCCTGCTCGCGCTTCGGCGCATCGGGCAGGTTGACCAGCAGCAGCCCGTCGGCCAGGCGCAGGGCGGTCTCGATCGAGTCGGCCATGCGGGAGGCATCGGGCCGAACCCCGTCGGCGTGATCGCCCGAGCCGTGGCGGACGACCAAGCGGTCCACGACCACCTCGATGCTGTGCTTGAACTTCTTGTCGAGCGTGATCTCTTCCTCGAGATCGCGGATCTCGCCATCGACGCGCACCCGCACGAAGCCACCCTGTTTCGCCCCGGCCAGCAGCTTCTCGTGCTCCCCCTTGCGATCCCGAACGAGCGGCGCGAGGAGCATCAGGCGCGTCCCCTCGGGCATCTCGTACAGCTGGTCCACGATCTGCTCCACGGTCTGCCGCGCGATCTCCCGGCCGCAGAGGGGGCAGTGCATCCGGCCGATGCGGGCGAAGAGGAGGCGCAGGTAGTCGTAGATCTCGGTGACCGTGCCGACCGTCGAGCGCGGGTTCCTGCTGGAGCCCTTCTGGTCGATGCTGATCGCCGGGCTGAGACCGTCGATCTGGTCGACGTCGGGCTTCTCCATCTGGCCCAGGAACTGGCGCGCGTAGGCGGAGAGCGACTCGACGTAGCGCCGCTGCCCCTCGGCATAGATCGTGTCGAAGGCGAGGCTGCTCTTGCCGCTCCCCGACAGGCCGGTGATCACGATCAGGCGATCGCGCGGCATCTCCACGTCGATGTTCTTGAGGTTGTGCTCGCGCGCGCCACGCACGACGATCCGATCGGAGGGCATCGGCCCGATGATATCAGACCGATACGAACACCTGTTCGGTTCCGTGGTGCGCCCGCGCAGCGCTGCCGGTCAGCGCACAAGGCCGTCGTAATCGCTGACCACGAAGGTGTTTCGGCATCGGTCGGTCCGAATCGGGACGCATCGGTCGGCGGCCTCATCGTCGAAATGACCGATGAAGACCAGCTGCTGCAGACGCAGGTTCGGCCCTCCCGGCTCGGCGCGCGATGGGAACGGGCGACCGGTCGGAGCGGCCAGCCGCAGGCCCATCCGCTCCAGCTCGGCCTGGGTGACCTCTTCGGGCGGCTGCTCGGCCAGCAGCACTCGCAGCGGGCAGTCGCGCTGGAGCCAGGCCACGCTCTCATCGGACCCTCCGTCGTCCCCGGCGCAGTCGCCGGCGAGCTCGGCGTACCACCCGGAGATGCGCAGTTCGGCATCACCGTGGCGGGCCGCCGGCTGCGCGTCGTTGAGCACCACGCTGACCGGAACGAGTTGGAATTCCACGTTGGGATCGCCCAGCGAGCCCACGGTCAGCATGAAGGCGACGAACGCGCCCAGCGCCACGATCAGGCCAACGCCGATACCGGTCTCGCGATTCACGCGACATGCTCCTTCAGCGCGGCCCAGCGGCTTCCGAGCAACCCGATCCCCCGCTGCCACAGCTCGACGTGCTCGGGCCGGTTCAGCCAGGTCGAGGCGCCCGATGGGTGCGGCAGCGCCAGCGTGATTGATCCCGGAGCGCGCTCCCAGCTGAGTTCGCGCCCGACCAGGTCGTCGAGGCGCGCCTCGGCACCGAAGGCGTGCCGCTGCGCGAGGCCCCCAACCAGCACGATCAGCCGCGGACCGAGCAGGCGGACCTCCTCGTCAAGGATCGGCGACCAGCGCCGCACCTCGGCGGTAGAGGGCGGCGAATCGACCGATGCGCCGGGCCGGCGTCCGGGGTAGCACTTGCCGACCGAGGTGACGTACCAGCGCTCGCGGAAGTCGGTCACGCTGATCCCGGCGAGGCCGAGCCAGCCGACCAGCCGCCGTCCGGCGTCATGGGCGAACGGGAGCCCGGTCTCGATCTCGCGCCAGCCGGGCGCCTGTCCGATGAGCATGCCGCGCTCGGTGCCGTCGCCGGAGAGGACCGGGGCCGACTCGCCAGCGTCGCCGCAACCGGGCATCGCATCCTGGAGCGCCCGCAGCGCGGTGCCCGTCAGTGCGCGGCGAGGTGCGGGAAGTGGCCATGGACCTGTGTAGCGCACGCGCTTCGGGCCGACAGCGGCGCCTGCGGGAGCGGGGACCTCGATTGCCGTCATTCGCCCCGCAGCCGCCCCGCCAGGCGCAGGTCGTCCGCGATCGCCAGGCGGAACAGGCGGCGGACGCCATCCGCCGCGGGGCCGGCCTCTTCCAGGGCGGCGGTCAGCGCCTCGCGGGCGGCGTACAGGCGGTCGATCGGATCGTGCCCCGCCACCGTTGCCGACCCTCCGAGAACCGCCGACGAGGCGAGATCCTGGCGCGCGAGCGCGTCGAGCGCATCGGTGAGGTCCGGCGCCCCATCAGCCGCAGCATCCAGGGCACTCGCCAGCTCCTCGCGCGCCAGCTCGAGCCAGGTCAGGAAGGCGCTGAACTCTGCCACCGACGGAGGAAGCTCGTCGAGGCTGAAGGCGGCGCGGCCGATGCCGGGGGCACCGGGCGTCGCTTCTGCCCGCTCGACCTCGTACCAGTTGTCCCCGACGAAGTCGGGGGCCTGCTCACCGGCGTCGCGGAGCCAGGCGGTGAACCGTTCCACGCGGCGCGGCATGCCCGCGGTCGCCTCTTCGTCGGTCGGTGCGAAGACGGCGCAACCGGGGAGCTCAGCCGCGTAGGCGGCCACCGTTGCGCCCCCGTCGAGACCCGTCTCGACGAAGATCGCGTGGGGCATCGTTCCGGCCATTCGCCGAGCCTCAGGGACGCCGGCGGCGCGGCGGCCGTCGTCGGCTGCCCGCAGCGATGATGTTCGGCCGGGCAGCGGTGCTGAAGACCTCGCGCCCGCGACCGCGACCCTGACCACCAGACCCAGCCTCCGCGGCGGCCGCATAGACGTCGGCCGGGATGGTGCCCGGCTCGGCGGCCAGCTCGTCCCGGAGGCGGCGGAGCTGCAGGATCTCGTCCCGAAGGGCGGCGGCCCGCTCGAACTCGAGGTTGCGCGCCGCCTCTTTCATCTGCGCCTCGAGGCGTCCCATCATGCGGGCCAGCTCCTCCGGCTCGCGGCCATCGACCTGCAGCTCGGCACGCTCCTCGGCGACCTTGCGGAGCCCCTTGTGGACGTCACGGATCGCCTTGATGATCGTCTCCGGCACGATGCCATGCTCGGTGTTGTATGCGACCTGCCGGGCACGGCGCCGATCGGTCTCGTCCATGGCTGCACGCATCGAATCGGTCACGCGATCGGCGTACATGACCACCCGCCCACCGATGTTGCGCGCCGCGCGGCCGATCACCTGGATGAGCGAGCCGCCCGAGCGCAGGAAGCCCTCCTTGTCGGCGTCGAGGATGGCGACCAGGGTCACCTCGGGAAGGTCCAGCCCCTCACGGAGCAGGTTGATCCCGACCAGGACGTCATACACCCCGAGGCGCAGGTCGCGCAGGATCTCGACCCGTTCGAGCGTGTCCACCTCGCTGTGGAGCCACTGCACCTTGATTCCGAGCTCGGCGAGGTAGTCGGCAAGGTCCTCGGCCATCTTCTTGGTAAGGGTGGTCACCAGGACCCGCTCGCCGCGCTCCACCGTCTCGCGGATCTCGGCGATCAGGTCGTCGATCTGGCCGGCGGTAGGCCGGACGCTGATCTGTGGATCGACCACGCCGGTGGGGCGGATGAACTGCTCGGCGACGCGCTGCGCACGCTCCGTCTCGTACGGCCCCGGCGTGGCGCTCATGTAGATCACCTGGTTGAGGTGGTCCTCCCACTCCTCGAAGGTGAGCGGCCGGTTGTCCAGGGCGGACGGCAGGCGGAAGCCGAAGTCGACCAGGATCTCCTTGCGGGTGCGGTCGTTCTTGTACATGCCGTGCACCTGCGGAACGGTCATGTGGCTCTCGTCCACGATCAGCAGGAAGTCGGTCGGGAAGTAGTCGATCAGGGTCCACGGCCGGCTGCCGGCCTCGCGGCGAGCCAGGTGCCGCGAGTAGTTCTCGATCCCGGAGCAGTAGCCGACCTCGCGCATCATCTCGAGGTCGAACTCGGTCCGCTGGCGCAGGCGCGCCGCCTCCAGCTCGCGTCCCTGCGCGGAGAGCCAGCCGACCCGCTCCCCCATCTCGACCTCGATGTCGGCGGCGGCTGCCAGCAGCTTGTCGCGTGGCGTGACGTAGTGGCTGGCCGGGTAGAAGTTCACCTCGCGGCGCTCGGCCAGCACCTCGCCGGTGAGGGCATCGACCTCGACGATGCGCTCGACCTGGTCGCCGAACAGATCGACTCGCACCACGTACTCGCCGTGCGGCGGCTGGACCTCCAGGACGTCCCCGCGGACCCTGAAGCGCGCGCGCGCCAGCGCGGCGTCGTTGCGCTGATACTGCAGATCGACCAGGTGCCGCAGGATCCCGTCGCGGCGGTAGTGGCCGCCGACCTTGAGGTTGATGACGGTCGCGCCGTAATCGATCGGGGCTCCGAGGCCGTAGATGCACGAGACCGACGCCACGATGATCACGTCGCGGCGCTCGAACAGCGCACGGGTGGCGTTGTGCCGGAGCCGGTCGATCTCGTCGTTGCGCGACGAATCCTTCTCGATGTACGTATCGGACCGCGGCAGGTAGGCCTCGGGCTGGAAGTAGTCGTAGTAGCTGACGAAGTACTCGACCGCGTTGTCGGGGAAGAACTCGCGGAACTCCTGGTAGAGCTGTGCGGCGAGCGTCTTGTTGTGCGCCATCACCAGCGTCGGCTTGCCGACCGCCTCGATCACCTTGGCCGCCGTGAAGGTCTTGCCGGTCCCGGTGGCGCCCAGCAGCACCTGGTGGCGCAGCCCCTCCTCCACGCCACGCACCAGCGCGTCGATCGCCTGCGGCTGGTCGCCGGTCGGCTCGAACGGGGCGTGCGCGACGAGTTCGGTCACGGGGATCGGTGGGCCTCGATGAGGGGTGAGGGGGGCGACCCCGATTCTACCGAAACCTCCATCGGTACCGATCGGAGACCAACCGACAGGCCTATATCCGACACTGCCGGCCCCTCCTAGGCTGCGCTGTACCGATGTTCCGGTCTGCGCCGTCTCGACCCACTCCGCACGCGGCCGAATCGCCGGCCGAGCCGCTGCACGCGCGACGCGACCGTGGCCAGGCGCTCGTCGAATTCGCCCTCGTGCTGCTGCCGGTCCTCCTGATCCTGGTCGGTATCATCCAGTTCGGCCTCCTGTTCGGTGCGAACGTGACGCTCACCAACGCCGCCCGCGAGGGCGCCCGGGCCGGCACGATTCACGTGTACGACCGAAACCACAACAAGGTGTGGAACGACGCGGCGCGCTGCGGCGCGGTCGTGGAGGCCGCGACGAACGCCTTCGGCATGCTGGCCACCTCGGCTCCGCAGTTCGCCGTCACGCTGAGCGGTGGTTCCTGCCCCACCCCGTCAGGCGACACGCAGACGAACGGGGACGTCACGATCTCGTACTGCGCCAGCATGGGCGACCCGAACGATCCGTGCCCGAATGCCGGCAACAGCGCCACGACCTGCGCACCCGACACGCGCGAGGGCTGTCTCGTCCGCGTCGAGCTGGTCTACCACTCCGACATCATCGTTCCGCTGGTCGGCAGCTTCCTGTCGACCGACGGAAATGGCCGTTTCGTCCAGCGCGTGACCGCCACGATGGTCGTCAACTGATGCGCCAGGTGCCGCACGGCCAGGTGCTGGTCCTCGTCGCGCTGGTCATCGTGCTGCTGCTGGCGTTCGCCGGGATCGCGGTCGATTTCGGGCGCCAGAACGCGGAACAGCGCCACGTCCAGACGGCCGCCGACGCCGGAGCGCTGGCCGCCTGCCGGGCGCTGATCAGCGGGGATTCGGATAACGCCGCGGCGGCCGCGGCGAGGACAATCGCGGAGGTGAACCTCGAGAACTCGCCTGCCGGTGCGAACGCCACCATCGCCGCGGACAACGCGCGCGTCTACACCGACGGGCACACCGGAGACCCCGTCCACCTGAGGTCGGGGATCATCGTCTCCTCGACCAGCGTGCGAGTGGCGATCGCATCGACCATGGAGACGGCGCTCGCCCGGGTCGTGGGCGTGCTGACGCTCGATACCGGTGGCCGGGCGCGGTGCCAGCTGCAGGGCGGTCCCGCGATTCCGATCATTGCCCGGCGGTACGAAAGTGCACCCGGCCCGGGGGCCGGCTTCATCGACTTCGCGGCGACCGCGGCAACCAGCGGCAACGGCCAGGTGGACCCGTTCAGCGTCCTCGGGTACGACGGTCGCACGCCGGCCAGCGAGTCGGAGCCCGGGCCGGTCCTGGCCCTGTACGGACCCAACAGCAAGGCGTCCAATGAAGCCTCGTTCCGCGGCTTCGTGGCGCTCGACATCCGCAACTTCCAGTCCACCACCTCGCGGGTCTACTACAACGGGGTGACGCCGGGGACGACCGAGAACACTCTCAAGAACATGCAGGGTGCATACCTGCTCGGTGGCTACATCGGGCCGATGTTCCCGCCGGTGCTGCAGCCGGCCGATCCCAACGACCAGGTGGCCGTCCTGTCCGGCAACGACACGGCCATGGTTGTGGGCAACTTCGACGACGTCTACGCGGTCGGCGACCGGCTCCTGCTGGCCGTTTACAACGGAACGGTGATGCAGATCCCGGACTTCGCCATCAGTCCGCCATCGGTGATCGCCGTTGAGCCCACCACCTCGTCTCCGATGAGCGGGCCGAACTTCACGGTCTCCCGCAACGACGCCTTCAACAGCACCGTGACGCTGCACCTCCACGGCGATGCCAACGCGGCCGCGGCGGGCTACCCGGCCTACGACATCTTGCCGACCCCGCCGGTCACGCCGCCCGCGGCGGGCGACATGAACCAGCCGACCTGGTCGACCGACGTCTTCATCCCCGCCAGGAACGGCACCACCGTGGGCATGAGCGGTATCGAGACCAACACCGTCCCGGCCGGCATCTACACCGTCTGGCTGGAGGGCCACTCGGGCAACCCGTACTTCCAGACCCGCCGCTATCCGGTGCCGGTCAAGGTCAGCGTGGCAGGTGCGCCCGTCCGCGACTTCAGTTTCGTCAACTCCACCACAAGCGGCTCCACGGCCACCATGGGCGGCTCGATCAGCCTGCCGATCTACGTCTCCACCAGCAATGCCAGCGGGACACGCTGGGGCTCAGCCGGTGGACCGGTGGCGCTCAACCACGATCCGGCCAGCTTCACCGACTGCAGCCTTGCGCCCGCCGCCATCGGCGCCGGTCAGATCGCCTTCAGCGCCGGCTCCGTGACCCCAACCGCGTCCGGGTCAGGAGCGCTCTCCACGCTGACCATCAGCACCGTCGGGTTGGCTCCCGGCTGCTACCGCTTCGACATCCGCGGCACCGGCGCAAACGGAGATGGCCAGCCGGTGACCCACCTGCAGCCGGTCACCTTCACCGTGGCCACCTCGGCCAGCGGCGGCTCGTACGTCGACATCATCGGCTTCTCGGTATTCGAGGTGACCGGTCTCGACGCCAACGCAATCTCGGGTCGCGCGGTGAGCGGCGTGTATGCCGACGCCAACGACCAGGCCCTGCGCCGCGCCCAGCGGGCACGGCTCCTCCCCTGGAACTGACCAAAGGAGACCACTCGTCGTGGAACTGGAATACAACGACAGGAGCACCAGGCGATCGAAGCTGTACGTCGCCGTCGGCCTGGTCGTGGCGCTGATCGTGGGCGGGCTTGTCTTCGCCTTGCTGCGCTTCGGCAACCTCGCGCCCCAGGGTCCCGCGGAGATGCGGCAGGTCGTGGTGGCGGTCCGCGAGATCCCGCCACGCAAGCCGATCGAGGAGGGCGACGTTGCAATGCGCAGCGTGCCGGCCGACCCGACCAACGAGTCCGCCTTCACCCGCATCGACGAGGTGCTCGGCCGGCTCAGCGGCGTCCCGATCTCGACCGGGCAGATGGTCACCCGCACCATGCTCGCCTCGAACGCTTCGGGGCAGGCCTTCTCCATTCTCGAGCCCGGGCAGGAATACGACCCGAACGGCCCACACCTCCGCGCGGTGAGCGTGAGCGTCCCGGATGAACGGGCGGTCGCCGGCACCCTGGTGGCCGGTCAGCGGGTCGACCTGATCGTGACCATGGCGATCAACCCGGAGATCGGGCAGACCGCCGAGGAGGCCGCGCTGACGACCGCTGAGTTCATTCCGGGTCCGTCGACCAAGGTGACGCTGCAGATGCTCACCGTCCTGTCGCGCAATGGGCCGATCTACATCCTGCGCGCGGACCTCGCCACCGCCGAGAAGATCGCCGAGCTGGTGGCGGCTGGCGGTCAGTTCACGATGGTCCTGCGACCCGAGGAGGACGGGCGGACCGCCAGCACCGACGGATCGACCATCGACACGCTGCTCGATGAGTTCGACTTCCCGGTGCCGCGCCCGCCGGTCTTCGAGAGCCCCGCCCCGTAGGTTCGTTTCCCCGCGCATACCGATGACGCCGGCCCTCCGGCCGGCGTCATCGGTATCTCAGCCGGCGTCCCGCGCGAGCAGGGCATCGTACGCGAGCTCGACCTGCCGCCGCGTCTCGGCCAGCGTGGCCGACCCGTCGATCACCACGTCGGCGGCGGTGATCTTCGACTCCTGGCTCGTCTGGTTGGCGAGCCGGGCATGGACGGCATCGGCATCCATGCCGCGCGCGGCGAGGCGCGCCAGCGCGTCGTCGAGGTCGCAGCGCACGACCCACGTCTCATCGCACCGGTCGAGGAGCGGCGATTCGAGCAGCTTGATCATCTCGATGCAGGTCACCTCCGCGCCGGCCTCGGCGAGCTCGGCCAGCCGAGTCCGGATCTCGCCGCGCACCGGCGGGTGGATGATCGCCTCGAGATCGGCCAGCGCGGCCCGATCCGCGAAGACGATCGCGGCCAGCGCTGCCGGCTCAAGGGTGCCGAATCGCCGCTCGATGGCGCGACGCACGCCGGCATCGGTCTGGCGCACCTGGCGGGCCACCGCATCGGCGTCGATGGTGGCCACCCCCAGGTCGCGGAGCATGCCACTGACGGTGCTCTTGCCGCAGCCGATGTTGCCGGTCAGGCCGATCACCTTCATGCCTGCGGCCCCTCCCTAGGAAGCGGCTCGCGCTGGCAGCGCGGGCAGAAATGCGTGCTCCGCTGGCCGATGACGATTCGCGCGATCTCGCGTCCGCAGCGCAGGCAGGGCTCGCCGGTCCGACGATAGACCGCCAGCTGTTCCGCATTGTCGCCAGGTTCTCCGTCGGCGCCGACGTAATCGGAGATGCTCGATCCGCGGTTCGCGATCCCCTGCCGGAGAACGGCGCGCACGGCCCGATGGAGTCGCCGCACCTCCGCCTCGGACAGGCTGTTCGCCGTGCGCAGCGGATGGAGGCGCGCCCGCCAGAGCGCTTCGTCGGCGTAGATGTTGCCCACCCCCGCCAGGAGCGACTGGTCGAGCAGCAGGCTCTTCAGGCGTCCCGTGCGCCCACGGAGGCGCGCTCCGAACCGGCCAGCGGTGAACGAGCGAGCGAGCGGCTCCGGCCCGTGGCGAGCGAATACGTCGCCGACCCGGTATGGGTCGCGGGACTCGCGGACTGCCCGCGACGCGGCACCTGGCGCGGCGGCGCGGCGGTGCAGTCCGCCTCCCTCCCAGAGGCCGATCCGTCCGAACTTGCGGACGTCGCGGAAGCGCAGCTGACGCCCGTCGGCCAGGTGGAAGACGACTCGTGCGTACGGGTCATCTGGCGTACCCGATGGGGCCACGATCAGGGCGCCGGTCATCCGCAGGGCGACGGTCATCACGCGGCCATCGGCGAGGTGCAGCAGCACGCTCTTGGCGCGCCGGCCGACGCGCTGAATGCGCGCGCCCCGCAGCTCGGCGGCGAATCGCTCCGGAGGCTCCGGGTGGCGCACCGTCCGATCCCAGCGAACATCAACATCGGTGATCACCGCGCCGGCAACGCCGCGCTGCAGGTCGCGGGCGACCGTCTCCACTTCAGGGAGCTCGGGCATCGGTCAGCCGACGACCTCGGCGAGCACCAGCTCATCGGCCTCCACCTCCTCGGCCGGGCGGGGTACACGCCGCCAGCCGTCATCGGTCGGTTGATAGCGGTCCATCTGCTCCCAGTCGTCGCCGACCTTGAGATCGACCGTCAGCGGCACGTCGAGCGGCAGCGCGCCCTCCATCAGCTCGCGGGCGAGCCCGGCCAGCGCCGGGAGCTCTGCCTCATCGGCCTCGAAGACCAGCTCGTCGTGCACCTGCAGCAGCATCCGGGCGCGCATGCCGCGCTCGCGGAGCGCTGCGTCGATGCGCACCATGGCGATCTTGATGGCGTCCGCCGCGGTCCCCTGGATCGGCATGTTGATCGCCATCCGCTCGCCCGACTGCCGCAGGGACGGGTTGCGCGCCTGCAGCTCGGGAATGTAGCGGCGCCGCCCCAGCAGGGTCGAGACGTAGCCCTGCTCGCGGGCCAGGATCTTCATCTCGACGATGTAGCGACGAATCCCCTCGTACGCGGCGAAGTAGTCGGCGATGAACTGGTGCGCCTCTTCGCGCGGGATGCGCAGCCGTTCGGCCAGGCCGAAGTCGCTCATCCCGTACGCCACGCCGAAGTTGACCATCTTGGCCATGCCACGCTGTTCAGAGGTCACCGCCGCCGGGTCGATCTTCAGCACCCGGGCCGCCGTCGCGCGGTGGATATCCTCCCCCGCCGCGAACGCCGCGGTCAGCCCCGGGTCGCCCGACACGTGCGCCAGGATGCGCAGCTCGACCTGGGAGTAGTCCGCGGCCAGCAGGACCTTCCCGGCCGGGGCCACGAAGGCGCGCCGGATGCGCCGCCCGAGCGCCGTTCGGATCGGGATGTTCTGGAGGTTCGGATCGGTGCTCGACAGGCGCCCGGTGGCGGCGATCGCCTGCTGGTAGGTGGTGTGCAGCCGGCCCTCGGCGTCCACCAACAGCGGGAGGGCGTCGACGTAGGTGGATTTCAGCTTGCTCAGCTGGCGGTACTCCAGGATCAGCGCCACCACCTCGTGCTTGTCCCGGAGCTCCTCCAGGACCGATGCATCCGTCGAGTAGCCGGTGCGCGTCCGCTTGGTGGCCGACAGCTCCAACTCGTGGAAGAGGACCTGCTCGAGCTGCTTGGGCGACCCGATGTTGAAGGGATGGCCGACGGCTGCGTGGATGCGCTCCTCGAGCGAGGCGACCTGGTCGCCGAACTCCTGCGCGAGGCTGGCCAGCGTCTCCCGGTCGAGCAGGATCCCGGCCAGCTCCATGCGCGCCAGCACCGGCAGGAGCGGCATCTCGACCTCGCCGAACAGATCGGCCAGGCCGACCTCGACGAGCTCCTTCTCCAGGTCCGATCGGATCAGGAGCGCGGTTAGCGCCTCGGCCGCAGCGCGCCGGGCGATGAGCGCCTCCTCGGCGCCCGACTCCGGGGTGAGCGGACGCGGCGGCAGCTCGGCGCCAAAGCGGTTCGCGGCGAGGTCATCGAGCGTCTGGGCACGCAGCGCCGGGTTCAGCATGTATGACGCGACGAGGGTGTCGAACGGCGTGCCCGCTGCGGCCACGTCGTGCATCGCCAGCAGCACGATCATGGCCTTCAGGTCGTGCCCGACCAGCGGCCGATCCGGGCGGGCGAGCCAGCGCCGCACCGGATCAACCTGCGGCTCGTCCCCCCACGGGACGAACCAGCACGACCCATCACTCCCCGCCAGGGCGATCCCGTGCAGGGCGCGCTCGAGGGGTCGCCCCGGGCCCCCGGCCACGGCAATCGCGATCGCCTCGCCCTGCGCGGCCAGCCACGCTTCGAGCTCCATCCGGCCGGCGTCGCTGCGGGGGACCCGCGGATCCACCTGTTCGATGGCGCCGGCCGGATCGACCAGCGGGTCGGGCGCCTCGCGCGGTGCCGCCTGCCCGCCCGATGGTGCGGCGGGCGCGTCATGCGACTGGGCCCCGCCCGAGGACCCGCCCGGAGAGCCGGCACCCAGCAGGTCGAGCGAGAGCTGCAGGCCGCCCTTGGTCTCGCGGTCGGCCGGCTCCTGCCCGGTCGGCGCGACGCTCGATGGCGGCAGGCGATCGATCAGCGAGCGGAATTCGAGCTCACGGAATCGCTGCGCCAATGCTCGCCGGTCGTATCGGCCGGTACGAGTTGCCTCCAGGTCGATCTCCACCGGGAGCTCGGTCAGGATCCGTCCGATCTGGCGTGACATGAATGCCGACTCGCGGTGTTCGGCCAGCCGTTCCCGCAGCTTGCCCTTCACCTCGTCGAGCCGTTCGTAGATGGCGTCGAGCGTCCCGAACTGCTGGAGGAGGGCAACCGCGGTCTTCTCCCCCACCCCCGGGACGCCGGGGATGTTGTCGGAGGTGTCTCCCTTGAGCGCCTTGTAGTCGAGCATCTGGTCTGGCCGCAGACCGTATCGCTCACCGACCATCGCCCCG
>Ga0209324_10001140_pt1 | contig 18279 bp, 16 predicted proteins | sample Rifsed19ft3_FD_184015 | JGI IMG/M metagenome (GOLD analysis project Ga0209324, IMG submission 184015) | Soil microbial communities from Rifle, Colorado, USA - sediment 19ft 3 (version 2) | ecosystem: Environmental > Terrestrial > Deep subsurface > Rock core/Sediment | place: Rifle, Colorado...
TCTCTGGAATACCTGAAGACTCCAAGCCGGTCAAAGCGCCCCTCTTTTACAAAATCCAGCAGTTCTTCAAATTCCTCTTCGGTTTCCCCTGGGAAACCGGTTATAACAGATGTCCTCAATGTCACATCAGGGATTTCCTGGCGCAGGATTTTTATAGTGTTCTCAATCTGCTCCCTTGTGAGGTTCCGGTTCATTGTCTTTAAAACCCTGTTATTTATATGCTGTATAGGCATATCTATATACTTGCAGATTTTTTCCTCATCCCTTATGAGCCTTATGAGGCCCTTTGTAATCCTGCTTGGATAGAGATATAGAAGCCTTATCCATTCAATTCCATTAGTCTCCACTGCCTTCTTGAGGAGGGCTTCCAACCCTATGGAATTGCCGATATCCATTCCATAAGAGGTAGAGTCCTGGGCAATCAGATTTACCTCTTTTACGCCTTGCGCAGCAAGGTTTTCTATTTCTTTTATAACAGAGTTTAAAGGCCTGCTCCTGAACTCTCCCCGTATGAACGGTATTGTGCAGTATGAGCAATGATTGGAACATCCCTCCGCAATCTTTACATATGCTGAGTATCTTGGGGTTGCCAGTATCCTCGGCGTGTTGTAGTTATGGACATATTGGGGAATCCCTGCGATAACCCGCTGTGTAGACCCATTCATTATAATATCGGCAATCTTCGGATATTCACCTGTGCCAAGAAAAAAATCAACCTCAGGAAGCTCCCTTGCAAGTTCTTCTTTATACCTCTGCGTAAGACAACCTGTAACAATCAAGAGTCTGCATTTGCCGGTTTCTTTATGCCGGGCAAGCCTCAGTATCGTGTCAATTGACTCCTTCTTTGCATCGCCGATAAATCCGCAGGTGTTTACGATTAGAATATCGGCGTCTTCCTCTCTATCTATCAGTTCAAAGTTATCCTGCTTGAGGATACCGAGCATCACCTCAGAATCCACAAGATTTTTGGGACACCCGAGGCTTGTAAGGCATATTTTTTCAGGATGGTTGGGCATAGTGTTAGCAAACGCAACCTTTGGCCAAATACTGCGTCAAAGCTAACTGTCCAAATACTCACATACCTAAAACAGTATGCTCCGTCTTGTCCAGCCAGCTTTTCCTTGTCTTTGACTCAAATCTTGCGTTTGTATAGAAAAATCATATTTTGTATAGCTGATATCGTTAAATTACAGCATATATGTATCGTAAATAGATTTAGGTAAAGCGTAAGAGTTTTTTATCCAGATTTCCTATTTGCTTTTCTTCCTTGGTTTCTTTTTCTTATAAACAACAGGAGATTCACTGGCAAGAATATTTTTCCCTCCCTCTCTTTCATAAGAAACACTTTTGACAAACAAAGTGCTCATGGAAGCAAACTTCTTTTCCATAAGGTCAACATATTCCATTTTATTATCAATCAACACAATATTCCGGTTCAGATTTATTGCGGCAACTCCTGTGGTTCCACTGCCAGCAAATGGATCCAGCATGTTGTCGTTTTCTTTCGTAAATAATTTTATAAAAAATTCGGGAAGCCCAACAGGATAAACAGCAGGGTGTCCCATATTTTTTCCGACTACAGACACCACAACAGCGTTGCCAGGTAGTACAGATTCTTTAGCAACCCAGTTTCTCAGATCTCTTCCGAAGCCACTCTGGTTTTCACTATTGTGACGCTCTGCGCTCTTGCCGTTTAACTTTCGTAATCGCTTTTCCGCCCATTCTCCTATCGGTTTTTTAACAGCGTCCTGATACATGGAAAATTTTTTATTCTTTGTGAGATGAAAACAATATTCCCACTCATCCCGCAAGCGATTGGGCCAGTAGCCTGGCATGGCATTAGGTTTATACCAGATATAATCATCAACCGATATCCACCCCTTGCCGTTCAATGCCATGATGGTTTTCCATACATATCTATTTCGCTGGCCATCAACAACCTTATCTTTTACGTTTAAAATAAAGGAACCACGGGGAGAAAGGGTTCTCCAGAATTCCTCATGGAAGCTCAGAAAAAAATCAGGATACTCTTCAGGCGAAATGCTGTCGTAGTGCTTATCCCTGGCATCCGCATAAGGTGGAGAGGTAATAATCAGATTAAAAAAATCATCAGGGTAAGATTTTAATATTTCTCGGGAATTTCCGTGGTGAATTTTTATCGTATTGCTGCTCATTTTATTTTACCGCAAAATAGTTCAACAAGCCGATACGCATCATTAAAACAACCTTTTCCGTCAAGCAGTTTGTACTTGTTGCAAATCTTTCCAAAAGCATCAATTATTTCAGGAGGAATTTCCACGTCAAAAGTGCTTTTTTCTTCCTGTTCAATCAAAACTTCCAGTACGGCTTTTATAATTTCTTCATACTTGAAATTTGAAAAGAATGGCCAAAAGAAATCAGAAAGCCATATTTCAGTATTAAACGAATAAGGTATTTTGTTTTTTGATTCAGCCTTAATGCTTCTTGCGCCCTTTTCCATGGCGATACCGAACACACAGAGATAGGGACCTGACCGGTTTTTATCATGCCTGGCCACTTCTTCCATAGCTCGTATTGCCTTCGGCCAGTCCTGCCCGCCCATGGTATTGGTGCGGTTTTTTACCGAAACATAGATATTCACAGCATGGCTAGAACTTTTCTCTTTGATTACAGCATTAAAGTCTGCCTCGGATGTGCCTATATCTGAAACCGCAACAAATCTTCCGGAGAGTATGGCTGCGTCTTTTGCAATAAACTGATAACGCCATCCTGAATTCATTCTTTCTTTTTGCAGTGTCCGGTTTCTGAACTGCTCTTTTGCTACAACGCTGAAATGCCTCTTATAGCAATCATGCGCTGTTGCGGCTGGATCGCCACAGTATTTGGCAAAATATAAAAATAGTTCTTTGCCAATTTTTTCATAAAGCTGTTGTAATTCTTTCTTTGTTATATCCTCCGGGATATTCAGAATTGCCCGCCCCGATTTTTTATTTGCGTGTGTTATGGCATCCCTGATAATCCGTTTTAATTCCTCATACGATATTCTTTTTGAATGAGAAGCCAACCTTTCTTCATCCAAAAACCCGTAGAACGGATCGTCTTCGTATGTTATTCTTGGATAGGGCTGACTCGTTATTCTAAGCGTCTTTGCCATAATATAATTGTGTAATTATTCTTTTTTGAATTTATTCCTGTACCGTCAGGGGTTTCCTCCTGACAGAAGCTATTGTCTCTTAAGTGGCATATGGTAACTCTTGTCACCACAATGTTCCCAATGGCACAGTAAAAAGCTCCAGATGCAAGGCGGAGCAAGGCTTCAAGTGAGGCATACTTTTTAGTATGTTGAACGCAGAAGCCGCAGCGACAACGCCGCAGATGGATTTTTTACAAAGCTGTTAATCCCTCATATTCACAAACTGTAGCGCAACCCCCATATCCTTCGCCTTCAGGCCCTGAATTACTGCCTGAAGGTCGTCTATTTTTTTGCCTGTTACCCTTACCTGGTCATCCATTATTTGTGCCTGGACCTTAAGCCCGGATTTTTTTATTGCCTCTGCAATCTCTTTTGCCTTTTCCTTTTGAATACCCTGAACAATCTTTATTACCTGCCTCTTAAGCCCGCCGGATGCGTCTTCAACCTTGCCGTATTCCAGCGACTTTAATGATATGCCCCTTTTTACAAATTTGCCCTGAAGGAGGTCTGCTATGGTATTCAGCCTGTTATCACTATCGCCCACAATAGTTATCTCTTCTTTCTTTTCCCATTTTATCTCGCTGCTGCTCCCCTTAAAGTCATAGCGCTGGGATATCTCCTTGATTGCCTGATTTACCGCGTTGTCAACCTCCTGCATATCTACCTTGGAAACGATGTCAAATGACGGCATAGTTCCTCCTTGTTTAAAAGGTTAAGGTTGAGGTCAAGGTTAAGAAAAGGCAAAAACTTTTCCTCAGCCTTAACCTCAACCTGCTTTTATGGTTTTATTACCCTTACCCCTTCCGGAATCTTGAATTTAAAAATGTCAGCCGGGACAGATTTATTTATCCTCAGATTTTCAAATATTACTTTTGTTTCATTGCCCAGCAGGTCAAAGACTATCGTCTGTTTTACAAGGGAAGTCTTTTTATCTACGGCAATATAAAGTCTCTGGATATTCGGCTGGGGAACCTTCGGGTTAAGCTTTAAGCTATATGAGTTATTATCCGGTTTCTCAAGTTCAATGTCAAAATCCTTTTTTAAATTACCCATGCCTGCGAGAAAGTTGTTTGATATAGAAGCGCCGCTGTCTGAGGCGTTTCCAATCATAACCTGCCCGATATCCTGCTGATACGCCCATATAGTTTTGCCGTCGCTTACTATAATATCGTTTGTGGGCGACTTGTATTCCCATTTCATCATGCCAGGCTTTTTAAAATATACAAGCCCGTCTGCCTTCTGCGTCTCTTTTGCTGCAGAGGAAGTCGTAAACTGCACAAAGTCTGCCTGAATGTCCTGAATGCCTTCGTATGTCTTTTGGATCTTTGAGATTATGGCATCAAGGTCGTCAGCCCATACTACAGTGAATAGTGAACAGTGAGCAGTGAACAGTAAAAAACAAACAAGAAACCATTTCAACTTCAAGTGAACTGATAACTGATAACTGACAACTGACAACTGTTTTTTATTCACTTACCCATCCCTCTCCTTCCTCATAAGCACCTCCCTTGGCCTGCTCCCCTGTGCGGGGCCCACAATACCCTCTGTTTCCATCTTTTCTATAATCCTTGCAGCAGTATTATAACCTATCCTCAGCCTCCTCTGCAGGTATGAGGTGGATGCATACTCAAGCTGTGTAACAAGGGCAACCGCTTCATCATACCGTTTATTGAACTCCTCTCCAAAGTCATCATCCTCAGACGCCTTTTCTTCTGTCTTTGTCTCCAATATCGCCTTGTCATAGGCAGGCCTGCCCTGCTTTTTCAGAAAGTCAGTAACCTTTTTTGTCTCTATTTCTGAAATATATGCCCCATGTATCCTCTTAAGCCTTGATGAGCCCGGCGGCAGAAAGAGCATATCCCCTTCTCCGAGGAGCGAATCGGCGCCTCCTGTATCAAGGATTGTCCTGGAGTCTGTCTTTGATGCAACCTGAAGGGATATCCTGGCTGGGAAATTTGCCTTGATAAGCCCTGTTATAACATCAACGGAGGGTCTCTGCGTTGCCACAAGGAGGTGTATCCCTGCGGCCCGCGCCATCTGGGAAAGCCTTACAAGGGATTCTTCCACATCTTTGCCGGATGCCATCATAAGGTCAGACAGTTCGTCTATTACAACCACTATATATGGGAGTCTGCGATGCCCTTCGTTGTATTCTTCTCCTGGTTCTCCTTCTTTCTTTTCTTCAATAATCTGATTATAGCGGTCAATATTCTTTGCCCCCTTTTCTGCCATCAGTTTATATCTTTCACCCATTTCATTAACCATGCCCCGCAACACCACGGCAGCCCTCTTAGCGTCAGTAACAACAGGCGTCAGTAGGTGGGGTATGCCCTCGTATGCGGAAAGTTCAAGCATCTTGGGGTCTATCATGAGAAACCTTACATCAACAGGCGTTGCCTTGTAGAGTATGCTGAGGATAATGGCATTGAGGGTAACGCTTTTACCAGCGCCTGTTGCCCCTGCCATCAGCATATGAGGCATCCTTGCAAGGTCAGCAACAAAGGGGTTGCCTGATATATCCTTCCCGAGTGCAAAGGTAAGCTTAGAGCTGCTTTTTGAATATGCATTGCTCTCCAGTATCTCCCGCAGATAAATCTTTTGTTTTGCAACATTGGGCACCTCTATGCCGACCACTGCCTTGCCGGGGATAGGGGCGATAATGCGTATAGATGCGGCCCTCATTGCCAGTGCAAGGTCATCGGACAGGTTTACGATGCTTGCCACCTTTACGCCTGCTGCGGGCTCAAACTCATACATTGTTACAACAGGCCCAGGTGTTACAGCTATTACCTGGCCGTCGACACCATAGTCCTTAAGTTTTTTCTCAAGTATCTTTGAATTGGTGTGAAGCGCCTCTTCATCAAGGGACTGCGCCTTTTCAGGGGGATTGTCCAGAAAATGGATAGGAGGGAGTTGAAATGTGCCGGATGCCTTCAGGAACTCAAAATGTTCCTGGGCGGATTCTTTAGGCTTTGCCTGTTTTTTGGGAGCCGGCGGCATGATAATCGTAGGCCGGCGCACCAATTTCTTTTCTGCTGGTCTTTCATCAATAATATCTTCCTCATCAGACTGTTCGTCCTGCGCTTTTATATCCTCTTCCAACGGTTTTTCCTGTTTTTTTTCCGATACTGATTGGTAGGTTTTATAACCTTTGCCGACTATATCCACAAGGGATATACCGGTTGCAAATATTGTGGAGATGATGAACATTGCAATAAGAAAGATGAGTGTCCCTGTCCAGCTTAAATAATCCCACAGGAAGAGGCATGCATATTTGCCGAGAATCCCCCCGCTCAATGTATCGCTTCCAACAAGGCTGCTTAATAATCCTGAGAATGATATGAGGAGAAAAAGAAGGCTGAGAGGGATGGTCAGCCTGAATTTAAATTCCCGCCTTATTAAAAATTCCAGCGCAAGCAGTGTGATAAGGACCGGGAATAGATAGGCTGAATAACCTATAATCTTGAACAGAAACCAGGCAGAATATCCGCCGACAACACCGCCCCAGTTGGATGAAATGTCTGCTGGAGAGTAGGAAAAAAGGCTGATGATGAGAAGCAGTGAAACAAATAAGAGGGCAATACCGATTACCTCTTGTTTAAGTCCCTTCTTTTTTTCTTTGGAATTAGCCATAGTATGAGACAGGTTAAGAAAAAAACAGGTTTAGGTTAAGGAAAAAACAAAAAATACTTTTTCTTATTTTTGTATTTCTAAACCTCAACTTTAACCTTAACCTCAACCTTTCTTTTATATCTTTGGCAGTGTTATCCCAACCTGGGACTGATATTTGCCTTTCTTGTCTTTATAAGACACTTCAGGGGCCTCATCGCTTTCAAAGAAAAGCACCTGCGCAATGCCTTCATTGGCATATATCTTTGCAGGCAGCGGGGTTGTATTTGATATCTCAAGTGTTACAAACCCTTCCCATTCTGGCTCAAACGGTGTGACATTTGTTATTATGCCGCACCGCGCATATGTGGATTTGCCAACGCATATGGTCATGACATTGCGAGGTATCCTGAAATATTCCACGCTTTTTCCCAGCGCAAAGGAATTTGGCGGAATGATGCAGACATTGCCTTTAAAATCCACAAAGGACTTGCTGTCGAAATCCTTCGGGTCAACGATGGCGTTATTTACGTTTGTAAATATCTTGAATTCATCTGATATGCGGATATCATAGCCATAGGATGAAACGCCGTAGGATATGCACCCTTTACGCACCTGCTTTTCCTCAAAAGGCTCAATCATCCTTGAATTGTGCTCCAGCGACATCCTTCTGATCCATCGGTCGTTCTTTATCATTTACAGGAAACCTCCTTGTTTTTACGTTAACGCATCACAATGCTGTGGTAAAAAAGATAACTCAAAATGGTAAAGAAGGCAAATAGAAAAATAAAAGGGAAAATAGGCTTGACACAGGCCGTAATTTGGGATAAAGGATAAAGCACAATTATATGTTGTATCCGGGTGACCCTTTAAAGGGGGTAGAATAGGGAAGAGGGTTAAAGTCCCTCACGGACCCGCCACTGTGAACGGCGTTAAATCTGCACAATGCCACTGGTTTTTACCGGGAAGGCGTCAGAGAAGTGGATAAGCCGTAAGTCAGGAGACCTGCCGGGATACATTGGAATGCCTCACACAAGTCTTCGATGGTAAAGAAGGTGAGGGTTAATGTTTTCTGACTATTAATCCCCAGCCTCCGATAGATATACCAAAGGCTGGGGATTTTTGTTTACTTTACGCTGAAAAATGCCCATCTGCGGAGCCTGTTCCGAGCAAAGCGAGGAATCTCACAGCATAACTTGCTCCGCCTTGCATCTGGGACATTTTTGAGCGTAAACTGTAAGAAATGTATTAACTGGAGTTTTTATGACACAGTTCACAGTTCACAGCTCACAACTCACTGCCGTTTTAATCCTTGGCCATGGCAGCCCTGTTTCAAAGGCAAACAACACCTTGCTTGAGGTTGCAGAGGCTGTCAGGATAAAAGGCGGCTATGGCATTGTCCAGCCTGCATTCTTACAGTTTGAGCATCCTAATTTTGCAGAGGCAGTGGATAAAATTGTAGGGATGGGTGCACAGCAGATAATTGTTCATCCATACTTTCTTTATATGGGCGCTCATGTTACAAAGGACCTTCCTTTTGAAATAGGCACTGCAAAGAAAAAATATCCTGATATAGAATTTATCCTTGCGCCCCATCTGGGTTATCATGAAAAATTAGTGGATATTGCAGTAGAGAGGATTGAATCCGTTAAAAATAAGAAGTCAGAAGTCAGAAGTCAGAAGTCAGAAGGAAATCGTATTACACCGTTTCCCACATCCCACATCCCACATCCCACATCCCAGATTGCGGGACAGCATCCCATTGAAGCAGAATCCTTCCGTATAATCGGGGAGCAGTTTGATGGGTCCAGATTCTCATCGTTGGAACTTCCCATCGTGAAAAGGATAATCCACACGACTGCGGATTTCGAATATGCAGACCTGGTCAGGTTTGGCAATAATGCCATTGAGGCAGGAATGGATGCAATTTCAAAAGGCGCTGATATAATTACGGATGTAAAGATGGTGGATGTGGGTATCAGCAAAGAAAGGCTTGATAAATTCGGCGGCAAGGTCAGATGCTTTGTGGCAGACGAAGATGTGGTTTGTCAGGCAAAAATGAATAATGCAACAAGAACAGCTATGGGAATCAGAAAGGCTTTGAGTCCCACATTCCACATCCCACATCCCACATCCAAGATTGCGGTAATTGGCAATGCACCTACTGCGTTAATGGAATTGACAAGGATGATTAAAGAAGGCAAGGTAAGGCCTGCTTTAGTGATAGGCGTCCCTGTTGGCTTTGTTGACGCGGAAGAATCAAAAGAAGAACTGATGAAACTGGATATTCCCTACATATCCATAAAAGGCAGGAAGGGCGGCAGCACAGTGGCTGTTGCCATTGTAAATGCCTTGCTTATGATGGCAGAAGGAAGACAGTTGGGAGTTAGGTGTTAGGAGTAAATGAAAAGGCAATAGCTCATATGGATAAGAAAACAAGAAAACGACGTCGAAAACGCTTATTAGATATATTAGGCACTGTCATTGGTTTTTTTGTCCTCGCGATACTCTGGTTTCAATGTATTTTATACTTGCGAACAGGAAATTTCTTCGGACATAAAAATTATCTTGGTCAACCAGTTGGCACAATACTCTTGCTGATTATACTCACTATTATTACGCCAATTGTCTTTATTAAAACATGGCAAATATTTTTTGGAAAAAAAGAAGAGAAAGCTAAAATAACCGAACGGCCAAAATGGATGGAAGAACCGCCGTGGAGATTTCCGTGGGAATAATTGTGAAAGGAAAAGTTATTCGGAGTGGAAAGTTAGAGTTGGAAGAGTATAGAGAATTTATATGATGTTCACGCTCAAAAATGTCCAGACGCAAGACGGAGCAAGGCTTCAAGCGAGGCATACTTTTGAAGTATGTTGAGCGCAGAAGCCGCAGCGACAACGCAGCAGATGGGCATTTTTCAGCGTGAACACTAACTATGCACATACCTGAAGGATACTTAAGCCCAAAGACATGCGGCATATTATATGCGGCAATGGCGCCGATTTGGTATCTGGCGGCCAGAAAGGTTCAAAAGACCCTGCATGCAAAACAGATACCGCTCCTTGCCCTCAGCGCTGCATTTACGTTTGTAATAATGATGTTCAATATACCCATTCCCGGCGGTTCCACAGGGCATATGGTGGGAGGGGTTATTGTGGCCTGTGTCCTCGGTCCCTGGGCTGCGGTTATATCCATATCTACGGCTCTTGTAATACAGGCGCTGCTTTTTGGCGACGGCGGCATTACAACACTTGGAGCAAATTGTTTTAATCTGGCCTTTATCATGCCTTTTACCGGCTATTATATATATCAGCTCGTGTCTGCAGGCAGTCCAGGTTATCGGCGTAGGTGGGTTGCCCTTTTCATAGCAGGTTATGTTGCAATGAACATGGCTGCCGTGGCAGTGGCAGTTGAACTCGGCATACAGCCTTTGATAGCCAGTTCCCCTGATGGAAGGCCTTTGTACGCCCCTTACCCCCTTTCAGTTACCATGCCTGCGATGGCCTTAAGCCATCTCCTGTTTTTTGGTTTCATAGAGGCAGTTGGCACTGCAATGGTCGTTTCCTATATATTTAAAACCAACGAGGCCTTGCTGCACAAAGAAGAAACCGGCGCTTTGAGACGCCTCTGGATAGGACTCGCAATCCTGATAGTGCTTACACCTGTTGGACTTCTGGCCAAGGGAACTGCATGGGGCGAGTGGGCCACAGAAGAATTAAAAGCCATATTTGGCTATGCGCCTGAAGGCATGAGGAGCCTTGAAGGTTTATGGATAAGCCTTCTGCCTGATTATAATATTCCGGTCTTTAACAACCCCTTGTTGGGCTACATTTTTTCTGCTGCCATAGGTAGCAGTGTAATTATGGTGATAATATATCTTGCGGGAAAGATATGGAAAAGGGGATAAACCCTGTTAGAGACGCATGGTGATTTCAGACTGGCAGTTTGCAATAAGATTCAAAGGCTGTATCCAATCGGAGAGGTGTTATGGGGGCTTCTAACAGGATAAAGACCCCGGAATGGCTCAGGGAGGCCGAACTGGTCCCATGCACATACTGCGCTACAGGCAAGGGCCAGGGCTTTATTGAAAAAAATCTGGCTGTCATTGCCTCTTTTTTGAGAGAGGTCCTGGAGTCTGAAGGTTTTGCAAACAGGAAGGGGCTTCTGCAGGCAATTGACCCGAGGGCAAGGCTTTCCGGCGTGTTGATGCTCATGATTTCAGGCGCTATCATGAAAACCGCCATGCCGCTTATAGTATTGTTGGTGTTCGCCTTTATGGCAGCAATTGCTTCAAGGGTAACCCTATCTGTCTTGATTAGAAGGGTTATGCCGGTTGCAATATTCACCTTTTTTCTTGTTCTGCCCAGTGCATTCAATTTTATAAGCCACGGCACTCCTGTTTTGCGGATATTCAGATGGGACAGTTATGATTTGTATATAACAGCGGAAGGGCTTGAGGGGATATATATTTTTTTGTTGAGGGTGGTATCCATGGTTTCCATATTGTCGCTTTTTGTGCTGACCACCGGATATCCTGATATCTTCAGGGCGTTGCAGAGCTTTCCCATACCGAGATTTTTTATTGCAGCCCTTTCAATGACATTCAGATATATTATTGTGCTGATAAGGATTGCAGAAGACAGCCATCTGGCGAAAAAGGCAAGGACTATAAAACCATTGACGCTGAAAGAAGGGCATGGATGGCTGGCCTCAAGGATATGGCTTGTGATGGAAAGGTCAGTGGAAATGGCAGAGGGCATCCATCTTGCCATGGCAGCAAGGGGATTTAACGGAGATGTCAAGACGATGAGGGTTTTTGAGATGAAGGGGAGAGATTATGTGTGGGTGGGGTTTGCCGTGTTTGTGCTGCTTTTGGCTGTTCAACTGTGATAAAAAAGGTTGAGGTTAAGGCTAAGGCTGAGGAAAAAGTTTTTATCTTTTCTTAACCTTAACCTCAACCTGTCTTTAATTTATGTCTGAACCCATATTTAAAATGGAGGGTGTTAGTTATCAGTATGGTGATAGACACATTGGCCTTAAGGATATAAACCTGCAGGTTGGAAACGGCGAAAACCTGGCAATCCTCGGCGCAAATGGAAGCGGTAAGTCAACGCTTCTAAAGATAATGGCCGGCCTTGCCTTTACTTCAGCCGGTTCTGTAACAGCCCTCGGTAAATCTTTGAACCAGGAGACGCTCAGCAACGGGGAATTTGCCAGGTTTTTCAGGAGCAAGGTCGGTTTTGTATTCCAGGAGCCTGACGTCCAAATCTTCTGCCCAACTGTGTGGGATGAGATAGCATTCGGCCCCCTGCAGATGGACATAACAACGGATGAGGTCAGACAGCGGGTTGAAGATACCCTTGATATGCTTGATATCAGGACGTTGAAAGACAGACAGCCGCACCATTTAAGCGGCGGTGAAAAGAAGAAGGTTGCCATCGGTTCTGTGCTTTCCCTGAATCCGGATGTGCTGCTTTTGGACGAGCCTACAAACGGCCTTGACCCGAGGACACAGGTGTGGCTCTTTGAGCTTATGGAGGCCCTGAGGAAATTTAAAAAGACCATAGTAATTGCAACCCATGACTTAAGCATAGTGGAGGACCTGGCTGACAGGGCGGTTGTGCTGAACGAGGAGCATACGATTGCTGCGGAAGGGTCGGCTGTCGGGATTATTAGAGATAAGGATTTACTACTGAGCGTCAACATAATCCATGAACATGCCCACAGGCACGGCGATATTGTACATGTGCACAGCCACGGGCCATTTGCAAGACATGACGAGCATGAGGAGGAAAAATAAAAAATAAAGGAGGACTGAAAACGATGAGGGAATTGCCTTTTGTTTTGTTGGCGGCATTGTTTTTATTTTGGAGTCAGGCTGTACAGGCGGCTGAAGAAAAGAAGGATATTAAAAAGCCAGCCGGCAACAGTGAGCTGGAAGACCTCAAGAGAAGGGTTGAATATCTTGAAAAGTGGCTTAAGGGTACTGAAGTTGTTGATGAGCTTGGGCACAAATATCATCCCATTCACAGCATTTATGGTTTGAAGATAGGCGGCGGCCTCACAATGACAGCCCAGGGGGTATCACACCACAAAAATACCAACCAGAAGGGGGCAGGCGCCCTGTCGGCTGATATTGCAATAGAATCCCCTGTAGGAAAGGACGGAAGGGCAGTGGCTGTTTTTGATTTTCAGAGAGGGACCGGTCTGCAAAACCTGCCGTCGTTTTTTACCTCTCCGAACGGTAATACCTCTGGCACAAATGCTGATATTGAATCATTCGATAATGACCAACTCCATCTCACCCAGATTTACTATGAGCACAATATAGCCTCAAATCTGACATTTTCTATCGGTCAGTTAGACATAACAGGCTATTTTGACGCAAATGAGTTTGCCAATAATGAGAGGGCGCAATTTCTTGCCAACTTATTTGTAACTAACCCTGCAATTGAGTTTGGGGGTTCGGCAGATTTCTATAGTCCCGGCATAAGATTGACCTACGGGCCTTTTGAAGCTATGGATATAACAATAGGCGCATTTGAAGATAATGGCGACTATGTTGATATATTTGAGAAGCCATTCCTCATGGGAGAGATTGATTTTAAAATAGAGCCCTCTGGCAGAAAGGGGAACTACAGGGCATATTACTGGAATAAACAGGGACGTGATGCTGCGGCTTTAACCAATACTGCAAACCCGGATGATACCAGTCTGGAAGAGACAGAAAATAAAGGTGTTGGTCTGAGTATAGACCAGGAGATAAGTGATTCTATTGGCATATGGCTGAGGGCAGGGGTTCAGAGAAAAAAGGTAGCCCAGTTTGATAGGTTTGCCGGCGGCGGTATAAATATTACCGGCAACGCATTTAGCAGGCCTAATGATGTAATAGGGCTTGGTTATGGGCAGACCTTGATGGGCAAAGACTATAAGGATTATAAAAAGAGTTCTTCTGCTGGTTTTGAATCAGGGGCAGAACAGTATATGGAGGTTTATTATAATATTGCAGTTGATGGCGCTGCACAATCTACAGGGTTTCATATATCACCTGATATACAGTATGTGATAAACCCGGGCGGTGATACCAATGCGACAAAACTATTTATATATGGTGTAAGGCTACAGACATTCTTTTAAAATATGCAGAGCGTCATAACTTCGCATACCTGTGTTGCTCCTCGGCTCGTCGTTGCGGCGTATTATAAACATACGCCTCACTCCTCGCCTTTGTTGCGCCTTGGTCTGCTTTGTTCTGACGCTCTTTATGCGGCATTATCCAATGATGTTGCAAAAAAATAAAAAGGAGGGTTAAGAGTATGGAAAGAGTAATTAAAGGAGAGCAAAGTTTGTGGAGGGCGCTGTTGCCGGCGCTTATTGTTGTGGCAGTGGCATTTGCAATGGTGGTCATTGCCTATGGCATGGAATCTGTTGCGCCAGGCGTGCATGATGCGTTCCATGATTTCAGGCATACTATTGGAATGCCGTGCCATTAGTTTAAAGCAGGTTGAGGTTAAGAAAAGACAGGTTGAGAAAAAACAGGTTGAGGTTAAGTAAAAAACAAACAACCCTTTTCTCAACCTAAACCTCAGCCTTAACCTATTCTTCAAACGGAGGGATGTATGCAATTTCAATCCATTGATTGGAAAAGAGGTATTATGCTGGGTGCTGTGGCGGGGATAATATGGGGATGGGTTGCTATGGCAGTAAATGCTGTAAGCGGCGCATTTGCTTTTGAAAATAGTCTTATGCATAATTTAATTAGTTTTGCTGTTGGCGGAGCTGTATTTGGTATTGTTGTCAACGGGTTTTTAGGTCTGTTGCAGAGATTGTTGCCTTTTAAAAGTATCTTATTGAATGCTATTTTGCTTTCTATTGTTTTTTGGTTGATGCTCAGGATTGGCGGTGCCATGCTTTCATCCGTTGAACCAGACAGATATCACATTATAACAGCTCAGTCTATTCAAGGTTTTGTCCTGGCTATTATCATGGGATTTATTTTAGGAACGCTGTGGAAGATAAACAGAAAAGAGGCTTGAGAAGAGGCTATACAACAGGTACCTGCGCGGCCGCTGCTGCAAAGGCAGCGGCCATTACATTTTTTACAGGGAGAAAGATAAAGGAAGTTCAGACAATCCTGCCTGCTGGCGAGGCTGTTACCCTGCCTGTATATAGATGCGAAATAGGAAAGGAGACAGCAACGGCCTCTGTTATAAAGGATGCGGGTGATGACCCAGATGTGACGAACGGGGCGGAGATTATTGCCGAAGTATCCACTTCGGCAATTTCAAATTTCAAATTTCAAATTTCAAATTTTAAAAGGGCCTTTCAGTTCAAAGTTCACAGTTTACAGTTCACAGTTTACGGCGGGAAGGGTGTAGGCATTGTCACAAAGCCGGGATTGGCAATCCCAATCGGAGAACCTGCAATCAATCCTGTTCCGAGGAAGATGATAGAGGTGGCTGTGAGGGGGACGAGTTCGGAGTTCGGAGTCCGGAGTTCGGAGTTGAAATCCCAAATCCCAAATCCCAAATCCCAAATCTCAGTGGTCATCTCTGTCCCTGATGGTGAAGAAATAGCAAAAAAGACAATGAACGCCCGCCTTGGAATAACAGGTGGGATTTCTATTTTGGGGACAACAGGTATTGTAGAACCGCTGTCTTTGTCAGCATACCGGCACTCCATAGTATGTGCACTTGATGTCGCTGTGGCGTCCGGCTGCAGAGAGATAGTGTTTTCAACCGGCAGAAGCAGTGAAAAGGTTGCAGAAAAAGAGATCAAGTTGCCAGAAGAGGCATTTATCCTTGTCGGCGACCATATGGGGTTTGCACTGAAAGAAGTCAGAAGTCAGAAGTCAAGAGTCAAAAGGATTACAATCGTGGGGCAGTTCGGTAAATTCAGCAAGCTGGCAGCAGGGCATTTTGAGACGCACTGTTCAGATTCCAATATTGAATTAGCATTTTTGGCCAAACTTGCAAATAATGCAGGAGCAAAGAAAAGTATTATTGAAAATATAAAAAATGCCAATACAGCACGGCAGGTATTTTTTATTTTGAAGGGGCAAGGATTAGAAAAGGTTTTCAGAATGGTTTGTAAACGAGTGAAAGAAAACTCAGCAGAAATTGCAGGTATTGATATGGGATGCATGTTGGTGGGCTATAATGAAGAGGTTGTTGTTAAACTATGATTTATATAATTGGCATTGGTGTTGAAGGAAAGTCCAGTCTTTCGCAGCGGGCATTAGGGCTTATTGAAGGCACAGGTGTGCTCATTGGCGGAAGGAGGCACCTTGCCTGTTTCCCTGAATTTCAAGGCAAAAAGATTGTGATAGGCTCTGATTTGAATAAAATTATAAAGGTTTTAACTCCTCACTCCTCACTCCTCACTCCTGACTATGCTGTTGTTCTTGCCACAGGCGACCCAAATTTCTTTGGCATTGCTGATTTTATAATAAAAAAGCTTGGCAGAGAATTGGTAGAAATAATACCCAATGTCAGCGTCATGCAGGAGGCATTTGCAAGGATAAGGGAGAACTGGAACGACGCAAGATTTTTGAGCGTGCACGGGAGAGGAAAAGTCAGGAGTCAGGAGTCAGGAGTCAAGAGTCAAAAAGATATAATTGATGAAATAGTTTGCCAGAACAAAGTTGGCATTTTCACCGATCCGGATAATACCCCGGCAAAGATTGCAAAGATGTTGTTTAATAAAGGTGTAGATAATTATAAGGCTTATGTATGCGAGGATTTGGGGACTGAACAAGAGCGAGTTACAGCAGGCTCTTTAAAACGGATTATCAAAAAAAGATTCTCGCCGCTCAATGTGATGATTCTTATAAGAAGTCAGGAGTCAGGAGTCAGGGGTCAAAGGGAGAAACTCCGAACTCCGAACCCCGAACTCCGAACTTTATTCGGTATTCCAGATTCTGCATTCAGCCACTCAAAGGGTATGATAACCAAGGAAGAAATACGGGTTATAGCCATTTCAAAACTCAAACTCAAAAACAATAGTATTGTGTGGGATGTCGGCGCTGGCTGCGGCTCAATATCCATTGAGGCAGCGCTGTTGGCAAGAAAGGGAAAGGTTTTTGCCATTGAAAAAGAAAAGTCTCGCGCAATGCATATTGAGAAAAACAAGAAAAGATTTGCAATATCAAACCTTGAGATTATCCATAGAAATGCGCCTGATTGTCTGAAGGAACTGCCAATGCCTGATGCAGTGTTCATTGGCGGCGGTGGAGAGGATATTGGCAAAATTCTTGCGGTTTGTTCAAAGAAATTAACGGCCAGAGGCATAATAGTGGTAAATGCAATAACCCTTGATACATTAAAGGCCGCAACGGATTTCTTTAAGAAATCTAACTGGAATAGTGAAACTGTTTCTGTAAACATAGCCAAGACAAAAGATATTGCTAAACTCCAGCTTTTTAACGCATATAACCCGATTTTTATAACCATTGGAGAGAAACCGTGACTGTTTCTAACCCACACCCTACATCCCACATCCAACATCCTGGTATTTTATACGGCATCGGTGTTGGTCCCGGCGACCCTGAGCTTCTGACAATAAAGGCTGTAAATGTATTAAGGAAGGTTGGCGTCATTGCGATACCAAAGTCAGGGGAAGAGGCAGGCAGCAAGGCATTATCCGTCATGGAAAAGGTGGTTGATTTAAATGGAAAAGAGATCCTTGAACTTGTCCTTCCAATGACAAAGGATAAGGATGTTCTGCTAAAGGCAAGAAAGGATGCAGTTTTACTTTTAGCTGAAAGGCTTAAAAACGGATCTGATGTTGCCTGCATTACAATCGGCGATCCATTATTTTACAGCACCTTCAGTTATCTAATCCCGTTTATTATGGATATTTTGCCAGGCGTTGAGATAAAAATCATATCAGGGATTTCCTCAATTAATGCTGCGGCAGGCTCTGCACTTATGCCGCTTGTGGAGGCGGACGAAAGGATTGCTATTATTCCGGCTGCATATGGAGAGAGAGATTTAAAAAAGGTCATTGAAGGTTTTGATACAGTAGTGCTTATGAAGGTAAATAAGGTTTTTGACAGGATACTATCTGTTCTGAATGAGCTTGGCTTGAAGGAAAAGGCAGTTTTTATCTCCAAGGCAGGCTGGCCGGATGAAGAGGTTGTCAGAGACATGGATAGTTTAAAGGGCAAAAAGTTTGATTATTTTTCTATGGTGATTGTGAAGAAATGAATAAACCGGCAAAAAAAATACAGCCTGTTTTTTTCATCGGCTGCGGTCCCGGAGACCCGGAGCTCATTACTGTAAAAGGCAAAAGGCGTTTGGAAGAGGCGGATGTGATTGTTTATGCCGGCTCACTCGTAAAGGAAAAGGTTCTTCAATATGCAAAAAAGGAAGCAGAGATTTATAATTCTGCATCAATGACCCTTGAAGAGATTATGAAGATTGTGGTTGATGCAGCAAGGGCAAGGAAAAAAGTTGTAAGGCTTCACTCCGGCGACCCTACACTTTACAGCGCCTTAA
>Ga0209324_10001143_pt1 | contig 18234 bp, 18 predicted proteins | sample Rifsed19ft3_FD_184015 | JGI IMG/M metagenome (GOLD analysis project Ga0209324, IMG submission 184015) | Soil microbial communities from Rifle, Colorado, USA - sediment 19ft 3 (version 2) | ecosystem: Environmental > Terrestrial > Deep subsurface > Rock core/Sediment | place: Rifle, Colorado...
CCTGGTGAAAGGGCCCGTAGGCATCTTGCTGTTTATCCTCATTACCCTATGTTTTCTCTTATGGATACGTGACATTCGATATATCAGGAGGCTTTGGTATCTACCGGGATTCCTGCTTTTCCTGGGGATCATTTGCGCATGGGGTATCCCATTCTGGCTATCTCTGGGCACAAAACAAATTTCTTCGTTACTTTCGCAAGAGATGTCAGGGCGCTTTGTCAGCGGGTATGCACATCCGGAGCCGTTTTATTATTATCTGCCCGTATTCATTATCGGATTTTTCCCCTGGTCGTTGTTTGTATTTATTACTTTTATACATGCCATTAAGCAAAGGAAAAGTATGCCTGCAACAGAAAAAAAGCAGGTGTATTTTTTTTGCTCCTGGCTCATCCTCACCTTAGTATTTTTTTCCATGTCTCATTCGAAATTAATGACCTATGTCCTCCCCCTTTCCCCATCCGTTGCCTTGCTGACTGTTTCGCTTTCCCGATGGGACAGGGAAGGTACCTTGGGAAAAAGATACCTGTGGGCATTATGGCCGGCGTTATCTGTTTCCGTAATGCTCCCTATTGCACTAGTCTTTACCATGCACAAATGGGTGCCAGCCAAGCACGGTTTGTCCACAATCCATATTGCCATTCCCATTATTATTCTCTTGGTTGGGACACTGTTAGCATTATTTACGTTTGTCAGCAGCAGACGTTTCTTTCAATTAAAAAAGGTTTTTTGTTTTACCAATTGTATATTTCTTGTTATTACCATAACCTATTCAGCAAAATACCTGGGGACTTTTCGGTCTACAAAGGATATCGTGAAAAAATGTCTTTCAGACAAAGGAGAGAATTTTGTGCTCTTCAGTTATGCCAGAACTGTACCGAGTCTCGTGTTTTATAGCGGTAAAAATATACTGCAAATAGAAGACTATACCCAATGGAAAACGATCATTCCCAATCCAGAAACATCCGCCTATGTCGTTATGAGTTTAAATGATTATCAGAAAAAACAGGATTGGATTAAAAAAAGGAAACTCCATGCCGTATGCCAGAATAACGCCCATGTTATATTAAAGAGAGAAAACAACTGAATAAGATATATTATAAATTGAGTTGGAGTGCGATACAAAACCCAAGACTTTTTTATATAAACGAAATCACTACCCACCCCTTTATCCCTTCCCAAGAGGGGACTTTTTAATTCCCCTCTCGAGAGGGGTCAGGGGTGTGTTAACAATTTACTATACCCCACAAAACCAGAAAGTTTGAGAATTCCCGTACAGTAAATTACTATGAGCTTTTGCTTCAGAAAAAGCCCTGAAAAGTTTATGAATAAACCATTTCTCATATCTCTTATTTTGGTCTTCGCAGGTCAATTATTTTTCACACCATTACAAAACGCTTATACTCAATCTTCAGAAAATACTCCTGAACAGACAGCCGCAGCAACTGTCAATTTAAACCAAGTTAATGATGTATACACAACCTACAAAGACGTTTTTGGTCAGTTTGGCGATAATGCAGAACGACTCTACCAGCAATACGGCAACTTCGCCCTCGAATTTCTGAAAGAGTACAAAATTGAGGGTCTTGCCCTCCTGGAAAAACACGGTAGAGAACTGGCGAACCTGCATCCACTCCTGGATTATCGGGACATCTTTCACCTGTACAGTAACCCAGATAATAACATAAACAATCTCAACATATTCTCACCTGAAACTCTTTCGCAATTTTACAAAACCTTCGGAGATGACGGGGTACAATGGATTGCCGGCAATCCCGAAACCTTCTTCCTTATCAGCGAAGATAAAGATAAGGGTGTAGAGTTAATGAACCTTGCCAATGAAAAGGGAGACATCGTCTTTCCCCTGGCACGCAAACACGGAATTGCCTTTGCAAGGCTCTACGATAAAGATGTATTGAACATCGTCATTAAATTCCAGGAGGACGGGCTTCTGGCCGTTAAGGAATTTGGAGAAAAGGCAAAGATTTTATTCAACCTCTTCATCGACGACGATACCTTTTACCACGTAATCAAGACATACGGACACAAACAAACCATTCCCATCATTTACCTGTTTTATGACAACGAAGATTTTAACAGTCAGGTCTATGACTATTTGAAGAAAACAAAGGTTTACGAATGGGTTTCCAGTTGGTGGTATGGCACGGATGCCTCAGCGCAAGACACCCAAAGCGATGCTGTCATAAGACGCGAAAATGCCCGGAGAGCTGTCAATCTTATTTTTGAATTGGGAAATGATTTTCTTGATAGGTTTGAAATCCTCGATATCAATAATGTTAAGGAAGAATCCGTTACCACCATTACCAACAAATTAAGGAACTTCTTTATTTCTGACGTCGAGAAAGTCAGCCGCAAAAGAATTCGACAGGAAGACATTACCTTCCAGGATAAGCTGTTTGCAGGACTGGATATACTGGGATTTGTTCCTATCGGCGGTGGTATCTCAAAGGGAGCAAAGTTTGCGGCAAAAGGGGCGCGGTTTGCCAAGACAACGAAAGGATTTAAAGGCCTAATTAATCTGACGGAAGACCTCGTTAAAACATATGGGGATGATGTCGTTCAATTTGTGGCAAAATACGGGGATGATGGCATCAAAGCACTGAAGGCAACTGACGGCAAAATCCTCAAAATCTCACAGCAATATGGGGATGATGCTGTTCGGTATGTTTCTAAATATGGTGCGGATGCGGGGACTGCAATTGAAAGATACGGCAACGACGTCCTATCCCTGGCACGTCAATATGGCGATGATGTTGTCAAATACACTGCACTTTACGGCGATGACGGCCTTCGGGTCATTCAGAAGCATGGCAAGGACATTGTGCTTTTGAGCTCAGTTTATGGGGATAATGTTATCAAAATGACCGCACTCCATGGTGACGATGTTATATCGTATGTATCTAAGTATGGCTCAAGCGGCGTTAAAGTCGTTGAAAAATATGGAGACGATGTTATCCAACTGGCAAAAAGGCACGGAGATGACGTCATTAAGTATGTCGGTATGTACGGTGATGATGGGCTCAAGCTTGCCAAAAAAGGGAAGGTCGGTCTATTTGTAATGCGCTTTATGCCGCCAAAAACATTTGCAAAATGTGCAAAGTTTGTTAAATACGGGTTAATTGCCTCAATCATACTCACGTTTCTTACCCACCCAATTGCATTTCTTTCCGGGCTAATAAACGCTCTTGCGTGGCTGTTTCATACCAGCCCGGTCGTAATAGCTATTATTCTGAGCCTCATAGCAATCTTTTTTATTATGAAGTTTTTGAAAAAATTCAAGTGGCTCTTCAAACCATTTGTGATATTATTCAAGACATTGAAAGGGTGAAATAAAATAAAGCATAGACAAAGGCAACATTGTCCGGTTAGGTTTTTGCGCGTTTTACTCCATTGCTCTAAAGCTGTCATTCCCGCATGTTTTTAGCGGGAATCTAGGATGGACGGGACTCCCTTTTTGTCAATGCTGAGACAAAGGAGTAATTAAATTGTTTTCTAAGACATCAAAGTACAAAATACTTCTTTATTTAAATTCGATTAATTATTAAAACAAGTATTACTTCTAGTAAAATGTAAGCAAAGACAAAAAGGGAGGAAAATATGCCGATTGTAACACTTACACCAAAAGGACAGATGACGATACCAAAAGAGGTAAGAGACGCCTTAAATCTGAAGCCTTCTGAAAAGGTTATTATCGTAGTAGAGGGAAGCCATGCCATTATTAAGCCTCTGAGAGGGAATATCCTGGACCTTGGTGGTTCTGTAAAAATACCTGATAAGGAAAGGCCTATAAATTTTCATAAAATCAGGGAAGAGGTGAAAAAAAAGGTTGCCAAAAGGGCAGCTACAGGAAGGTAAAGAATGGAGAGGAAATTCATTGATACAAATATATTCCTCAGGTTCCTTACAAAAGACGACCCTTCGAAGTATGATAAATGTAAGGAACTTTTTAAGAGGGCGATGGAAGGAAAGATAAACCTTACGACATCGAGTTTAGTTATTGCCGAATTAATCGGGACACTTCTTTCCTATTACAAGGTATCGAAGGCAGATGTAATAGAAAAGGTATCCATCATCGTGGGAACTGAAACCATACACATTCCAGAGAAGGATATTATTGCAGATGCCCTTATCCTTTATAGCAGAGAAAACATTGATTATATTGATTCCTATAATGCTGTCTTCATGAAACAAAACGGCCTAAATGAGATTCTATCATATGATAGTGATTTTGATGTAATTGACGGAATTAAAAGAGAAGAACCATAAAATTCTATTCACAGACACTTGTACAAAAATTCATTGGACATATGAAATTGGGTTATTTATACTCTCCTGCTCCTGTGAAAATCCTTTAAAATTGAAGGTCTTAGCGAATCCACTACAATGCACACATTATCACCTGATACCCATTCAAAAGTTGAACAACTCCATATAGAATTGCTTCGCAAGGCACCCATTTTCAGACGATTGCAGATAGTCGCCTCACTGGTCAACCCACACGACAACTATCCTGGCAGGGTATTTGTGAACGTTACCCGCATGATACTGAAGAAGCACGCATAGAACGTTTTCTCACTCTTTTATATAAATCTGTGTCCAATTGCAGAATTTAGGTTTTCGCAAGAGATTTGGCAATGTCTTACGGTGGTAGATATTATTTGACGTGGTCAAATGAAGTTGTTATTATGCTTGCGCTGAAGCCGAGATCACAAACGCAATAGTTAGGCAAAACTACAGGACTCACCAGGGCACATCTGACGACATTACTTGTGAACTCCTTTATGAGTGCACAAACCAAGCACCTTAACAAAAGGTCACAATATGAGCCTGATTCAAGATTTTTTTGGCTTGCATTCCAGTAATAACCTCCCATTGAAAACTGTATCGCCCCTTTCCCAAAAAGCAGTAAATTCTTATTTTTTTAAAAAACCAGAGAACTTATTCCAAATAAGAGATAGTATCCAAGAGTACAACGATAAAAGTCAAACAACTAAGGAGCAAAGAATTAGAGGTGCGGATAAAACATGTAGTAAGTTCTCTTGATCGTGAGCATCCGGCACTGGAATATTTGGAGAAGGGATCTCTGTTGACAATCTGGAACTTATGTGTAAGTTTTACATACACCGTTCACTGGCACTGTCAAATAGCCGAAGTGAGGGGGATGAATGCTTTCAATAATGCCTCGAACAATTAAAGAACTAAATGGACTGCGCCCTTTTCAAAAAGAAACCATAAACGCCCTCTCTGGCAACGCACAAGTAATTATTGTTGAGGCTCCTGTCGGCTCTGGCAAGAGCCATATTGTGAGGCAGATTGCTGATAACTGGCATGGCGCTGTTGTCCTTACTTATCCAACCAAAATATTAATGGATTCCCAAAGATGGACATTAAAAAGCGATTTTCCAGGGTCTATAATGTGGCCGGAAGAAACAGGGATTCCGCAAAACAACGCCCCCACGATTTTTTATTATTCAACTGATGCCTTGGTCTCTTTCTTAAAACAGCAGAAGAAGGATTATCGTCTTGACAGAAGTGAAAACCATGGAAGTTTATTTCCGTTAGTATTATGACTGGTGGTTTGATAGTGCTATAAAGTTTTTAGAAAGCGTTGCCACTATAAAAGTTGATTGGAATGAAGGGGAAGAATGGGGATAATGTCAATAAATGAATGACCTAATCGCCAAGAAAGTACAGCTCGATACGGGAGAATATGTCTACCAAACACTCGAAGGGCATATTGAAGATGTTTTAAAAGTGGGCAGTCAAATATTGAGCAGGATTGATACTTCTTGTAAATATGTAGAAAAGGACAGCTTAAGAAGAATTGCCCTTACTGTTATGACTTTTCATGATTATGGGAAATTTCTTCAGGAATTTCAAAATGCCATAAAAGAAAACAAACTCGAAAAGAAGCATAAAATTAGTCATGCTCTTTATTCAACCCTTTTCGTAAATTCGAATCTTGGCGACGAATTAGCCGACTGGGTTTGCAGCCTTTCAATGTTATCGCATCATTCTTCACTGCACAAATCGCTTTTTTCTGGCAATTTGATAATTCCTGCGATTAAAGACAAAACGATAAAGACATCTGATAATATATTTGAGTCTCTTATAAAGATTTGTGAAAAAAATAGCGGCTGGATACCTCCTGCTACTCTTAATTGCTCACAAATAGAGTATATAAAAAAGATGGGCGGTTCAGCCTCATTGGTCAAAATACGTGACCAGATTAAAATTTCTGATAAGATGCAATTAACCTTTAATAAGAAATTCAGAACCAATTTGCATGAGGCAAGGTATCTCTATGCCTTAGTGCATATGATTCTTAAAATATCAGACGAATACGCATCGAGTTATTTTGAGAAAAACGCTAAACGTTTTGAGGCAGAGCAAGTAGTTGGTTCAGTCATAGATGCATCTGCTCGTATCCATGCAAACATTACTACTACACGTGAACACCTTCTTCATAATGCTGGATATGCCCTGCATAGCTTCCAAGAAAAATGCTCAGAATCTAATACACCTATGGTGTTATTACGCTCTCCGTGCGGGAGAGGGAAGACATTGGCGGCTCTGCTTTATGCTATGAATCAAAAGAGAAGCCGAATTGTTTTTTGTTTACCGACGCAAATAACATCAAATGCAATGGTAAAAGAATTAAGCCGTTTAATGGAAGACCCTGTCGGATTTTATCACGGGTTACGCAAAAATATAAAATTCGATGAAGAAAGAATGGAGATGGTCGAAAATTGGTTAAGCGCTTCAAAACAGGGCACACAAGATGATTATCGTTCTGATCTATTTTATTCTACCCCCGTTGTTGTAAGCACAGTTGACCATCTTATATATTCGATCATAAGGGCATACCCTCAGGCAGATGTTGCATTGGGAAATCTTATGTCAGCAGTTGTAATTTATGATGAAATCCATGCTTATGAACCATATACTCTTAGACAAATTATGGGCGGGATGAGAATTCTTTACAGTTACAATGTACCGCAAATACTAATGAGCGCAACCCTTCCAAACGAAATATCCAAGTTTTGCCAGCGGGAATTTAATGCCCTTTTGGTTGAGGATCAAATAGGTTTGAATTATTCGCCAGTAATTGTAGAAAAACGTGATAGGGATATTGTTCAGTACCTTGATGAAATACGTTCCATAGCCTCACAGGCAAAAAAAGTACTGATAGTAGCAAATACCATCGCCCGTTCTAAATCCATTTATGACAGGCTAATCGAATTGATACAAAACAAATTCCCTGTACATTTATACAACTCATTTTTTACGCCAACTGATCGCTCCATAGGAGAGAAAAGCAAAGAAGCCATCCTGTTAGAACTTTTTGATAAAAAGAAATCGGGACCGGCCATTTTAGTTGCTACACAGGCGGTGGAGATGTCTTTAAACATTTCAGCAGATGTCTTATTTACGGATTGGTGCCCCATAGATGCCTTGGTGCAGAGGGCGGGGCGAGTCAATCGAGGCGCTGAAATTGCGAACACGGAGAATCGTGTTGTCATTTGTCCTGCAGAGAATGATGGCATCCCATACTTTGCTCCCTATTACTTTGGAAAGGCCGGTGAAGTAAATTACGTTCTTAATAGCTGGAATCTTCTTAATGAAGGCCTTTTTAGTCATGCCACGGCGATAAATACAGTGAATCAGGTCTATGATAATTTAGACCTAAAGAGAGACGAAAAAGTTACGAGACTTTTTCAAGAGACAACGTTGTATGGCGAGCGAATAAATGTAATTGGTCGCGAAAACGATCCCAGCTTTTTCAATATTCGGCATGACCCTGAAAGGCAAAACTTGGCTACCATATCAGTCGTGCCAACTATTTATGCAAATAAGTTCAGACACTCAATGCGCGGTATTGAGCTATATATGATTAAGGTGCCGCTTTTTTGGTTGTATAAATATAGAAATTCAATTAAACCTTTTATTGTTAATGGAGAAGAAGTAAATGGCATCTACGAAATCGAGGCAGCGTATAACTCGGAAACCGGACTCGCAATCGAACAGTTTGACGAACCTCACACCGTCATCGTATAAATTTGTTCGTTTTGAAGAGCCGTTTTTAGATGCGGGATTGGCATTTCTTGCCAGAGAACTGGAAAATCTTTTCCCAAATTTTGTGACAATTGAGCCTGATGGATTTAACTTCACTTTTCCGGAAAGCGGCTGGGAAGACAGACTTTTTTCGCGGCTTGTTGAGCAGAGACAGAGGCGTCTTTTGCAAACAGCCGCAAAATCAAACAAGACTAAAGCTCTTGTTAATCGTTTTATACCGGGGGCGGGAGGTTCTACACGATGGGGACATCCTATTTTTGGCAAGGGAACGCCGGGGCTGGAACAAAAAGAGATTTTTATTGCGCTTATGCGTCAAGTCGTTGGTTTAGAAACCTCACAGTCAGATCAGAAAGAGATTTGTGGAATGACAGGCCAACTTTTTTATCCAAATGCAGCATTATGTGAAGGCCGGCAAAGTATTTATCCTTTTATGGTTGATCAAAAAAGAAATCTCGGAGGGGTTAGAGAATTCGATTTTAGACACAATCAAAAGGTTATCATTGCCGGAACTTGTTCTTGGCTGGCTTCTATTCCATTTGTAATGTTTTATAAAAGCGGAACACCTATATCAACCCTGTTCTATCCAGTTGCTTCGGATTTTAACGTTGCAATGGTTCTCGAAGAGGGATTTAAAACGATCTTAACATTCGATCATTCTCCATATGGTAATTTCAGAATTCAAGGTCGTTATAATGATAGCCCCTTTGCAATGCTGATTAGGCTCTATGAGCGGTATCTTATTGATACATCTCGCGCACTTCCATGTAATCAATGGTTTGTTTTAAGAGTAACAAAAGAAGGTCAAGGATATGATATTCGTGCTTTTGACTGCTCGATCCCGTCGATATCTAATTTCAATCACTTTTTTACGCCATTGCCTGAGACCATTGAGCAGGAACCTTTTGCACTGGGAACTTGGTTGAGCAGAATGTGGATTAAAGCACTGGATGATAAGTTTAAAGACCGCTCTGATGATGTTAAAAATCAGTTTCCAGAATGGCTTGATAATTTAGCGATGTCATTTCTTGAAGATAATGTTGATATGTTTATCGCGTCTTTTGCAAATGTTCAGTCTGGACATTCTTTATATATCGTTAATACAACAAGGGACGACTTTTTTAAGATATTTTGGATATTAATTGACCGATTTTCAGGAGGTAAGACTATGGATGAGTCACTTAGACACGGTGTTGAAGCCTTTGGACGTGCGCTTGAAAGTTTTGCGTGGCATAGGCGAAGCGGCGGGGGCAGAAAGGATTTAAGCCATCACTATAAAATTGCCCGATCCGGAAGTTATCGAGCACTTACCGAAGCTGTAACAGATGCAATCTCCGGCATGATGGCTGCTTCAGATGCGAGTGGCACAAAATTTAAGTTTAATCGCGAAGCACGGCAATTTTGCGAGTGGTGGGTCAGCAACCTTGATTCAGATTATTTCAGTGAGAATAATTGGTGGAAGGTTAAATCATTGTTGGTGGCAGCTATGAACATGGCAGTGGCTCATCCTCAAACAATTCAGCCTGATGAACCACAAGAAAATTCCCAAGATGTTGAACCAATAAATGAAAACAATGAGAAGGAGAAAATCGAATGAGTACAAATAATCATGTTCTATTAAGTGCCTTTACCATAGCAGGGGGCTCTTTGTCTGCATTAAACTCCGGCGAAGGATATGGAAATGTTATAACATTAAAAAAGTATTCCCAAAGCGGACAGGCATATCCTTATATATCAGGCCAGTCAATCCGGTTTGCATTGCGGAATGCAATCAGAGAGCATGTGGGAAGCAACAACGCCTGCATTTATGACGAAGACGGGCATAGCTGCGGCAAACCTCAAACCTGTTCCCTTTGTGACCTCATGGGATTCATGAAGGCAGAAGCAAAACCAAAGACGGAGAAGAAACTTAACGAAGAAATAAAAGCTCTTGAAGCAAAAGTTAAAGATCCAAAAGATAAGGAATCAAAAAAACTTCAAGAAGATATTGCACTTTTGAAAGCCGCTGTTCCTACTGCAAGAATGCGAGAGGAATTAAGCAAGAGCGTAAAAACAAACAGAGAAAAATTAAAAGCTGCCTTACAAAAATCAGGGACACTTTCAGACGAACAGATAGAGAATCTCAAAAGTGAGATCGAAGCATCACTCTTGGAACTCGATCAACTTAATCCGCGAGATAAGAGGCAATCACCGCTACAAGTCTCTCCCTTAATGGGGGTAGTTCCGCTTGAAGACTCTCTCGTAACTGATTTTCTGACATGTGAGAAACCCGGCACACAGGATAAAGCGATTGTAAACATCGAAGCAAGCAAGAATGTTTATATGGGTTCATGGGCATTGGATATTCGCCGGGTAGGTTTTTATGACCTCCTCGATCCGGTTACTCAAACTATGACATGGCAAGCCATTTACAAAAATAACGATGCTCAGTTTGACATCTTAAAACGGAATAATCGTATTGTGGCTCTATTGAATGCCTTTCGTAATTTATCTGGTTTTGCAAAACAGGCGCGGATGATGGACTCTCTTGAAGCGGACATTGTGGTACTTTGCCATTCACCGATATACAGCCATTTATTGATTAAGTTGGCTCACGGCACATTTGCAAAGGAAGGTATAGTTCAGATTAACAAGGATTTATGGGAGCAGGTAATTGGTGATCTACGAGCAAGTGGCGCACAATTTTTTACCGGTATCCGGAAAGGTTTTTTGGCCAGTGATGTGGAGAAAGAACTCACAACAGTTTTCTCTAAAGAAGAGCTTGTTGGCAGTCCCTATGAAGCCTTTAATAAAGTTGCTAACCTTTTCCCAGTAACGAACAACGAGGAAAACAGAAATGGTTCAATCACTTAGATTTATCCTTGACTGTCCATTTCCTGTTTCTTTCCGCTATCCAGTGGCTTCCACGTATGGGCGATCTTACAGATTCCCAACACCAACGGCTTTAAAAGGTTTGCTGGAAAATGCCTGCGGATTTCCCCCTGATAGGTTGCCATTAGCAGATAAGATTGCGCTCTCCCTTGTTGTACTATCGGAAGATACAAAGCCTTTTGAATCGTTAGATAAGGTTCGTATCTTTAGCCTGAATCCTTATCAGGCAGTTAAAGATCAGCCTCATAAGATCGATTTTGGAAACCTCGGCGGCTCTACTTATGTCAGACAGTATTTGCCTCCGAAGCAACGCTACCTTGTGTATGTCAAGAGTGATCATCCCAACTATCCCATCGAAGAGTTGGAGTTAAGATTGAAGAAGCCGTTACGCTCTTTGTTCTTAGGACAATCTGACTCGCTGGTGGCTGTGGAAGATGTGGGTATAGTGTCTCTTGCCGAAGGTGTATCAGACACGATTGATTCATGGGTGACTGTCACGAGTGAAGTTTTCCCAATAGATCGGAAGCAAATACAAGGCAGGATTCCATTAAGATTTAAGCGCGTTTTAGAATCAAATCGGCGGCAATATAGCAGGGAAGATATTTTAGTTGCCATTGGATTTTCAGAGTCGGTTAAGTTTGCACAACCTATTAAGTGTCTTAAAGATGATAATCGCTCGATTACATTTATTCCAATGACCACTATAGACTAAATGGGTTTAAAATAATGCAAACATTAACAGTTTCTTTTCATCATGATAATAAAGGTTGAAGTTTATAAACGTCGTTTTGAAAAGATTTTAAAATAGATAACAATCTGCAATATCTTGAGAAAAGCGGAGTGCTTGAAGTAGACGGAGATAAGTATAAAGTATCCAATCACATTAAGAAGCTTATACTAAAGACAAAGTAAAATATTATTCACATAATAGATAAATATTGAATATAATTATACCATGAATTTGTTTATCATCAGACACCTGTTACATCTTGTTTTTGAAGGGGAAAAGACCAATCCTGAAATGTCGAAAGCGGTTGGAGGAACCCTATCAAACGTGTCTCATGCGATGCGCAGGCTTTATGCGCTTGGGCTTGTAAAACATCCTGAAGGCAGGGCAAGGTCATGGGCTGTTGACCATGCGAAAAAACCTATCCAGATTATAGAAAAACTGCTTTTAGCCTCCAAAAATGATAAGGAAATCAAAGAACTCCTTATTCAGCCTTCTGTTGTCAAAATCGGTGGGTTTTTTTATAAAAATAAAAAAGGGGCAATAAATGATTTAAACAAAAAAACAGGCATGTCTAAAGTAACGGTAATGAAGGCTCTTAGTAAACTTGTTCAGAGCGGCATTTTAATAAAAAAAAGCGGAAAACCTAACTATTACTACCTCTCTGAGACAGTGCTTGCTGATATCTTTGTGAAGACCTGCAGTGAGATTTTAGCCGTTTTTGTAAAAGATTCAAAGAAAGAAGCAACCCCCAAAAGAGTGATAGAAGGACTTAAAAAAGATAGCAATGTATTAATGCTAATACATTATGGTTCTTCTGCAAAGGGAGCATCTGATAATTTAAGCGATATAGACCTCCTTGCCGTAACACATGACAAGACGGGCAGGGGAGAAGTGCTGGCAAAATATTCACACAAACGCATAGACCTCAATGTATATTCCAAAGACGGTTTCCTGCGGTTATTAAAAAACCAGCCTGATTTCATAAGAAATATAGCAGGCGCAAAGATATTGAAAGGAAAGAATATTGTTGAGGCGGTAGTCCAATGATAATAAGTCAAATAACGTTACAGCTAAAAACAGAGCCAGCCTTGTCTGAACACGGCAATAGTCTAAGAGGCTATATAGCGGGTAATTTCCCTCAATATGAAATCCTTCATAATCATGGGTCAGACGGGAGTCTTTTATATCTTTATCCGAGAGTTCAATATAGAGTTCTTAAGGGGAAAGGCTACATAATTGGCATAGAAGAGGGTGTGGGCGTGGTGAGAGAAATTGAACCCATGATTGACCATCTAAACTTGAAGGGCAAGAGATATTCCATCGGGCAAAAGCAGATCATATTAGAGAATGTGAGTTTTGGGTTGAATGATACATTTGTCACCTACCATTTTGTAAAACCATGGCTTGCCCTCAATGAACAAAACTATCATGAATACATAAAAGCTGGAAATAAAAGGACGAGAGATATAATCTTAAAAAATATCTTAAGAGGTAATTTACTGAGTTTGGCGAAAAGCATTGGATATGTTGTAGATAAGCAGATAGAAGTTACATCATTATTTCCTGAAGAAAGAGAATGTTTTCTCAAAGGCACTCCCATGCTGGGCTTTCTCGGCTCTTTCTCTGTAAACTTTGAAATCCCTGATTACTGGGGCATCGGCAAGTCGGTGTCGAGGGGGTTTGGAACAATTAAACGAGTTGGAGAGCCTGAGAGTTAGGGAGTTGGGAGGTTGCGGATGTGGGAAATTGTGAATCAAAGAGTTAAAGGTATTTAATAAATCAAAGGTGTTTTAATCTTATAATTACAGACTGTACGGTGAAGATTTTAATACCAACACCAAAGGAGGCTACTTTATGGGTTTAAAAGAGTTAATAAAAAAAGATATAGATAATTTAAGAATTGACGAACTTATCATAGTTTCAGAACAAATAAGGCTTTTGAAAAGAACCAAACCTTCTCCTGTCAAAACCCGTTCATTGGAAGAAGTAAGACAGATGACGGAAACTTCAAAATCAGTTTGGTCAGATGATGTCATAAAAGAGAGGCAGGAACGTGGGTAATGGAATACTTTTTTGATACATCAGCAATAGTAAAATATATCATCAGGAATTAGGAAGCGAAATTATCTTGCCTCTTTACAAATGAAGCTGTAAATTTATACGAAAATTATGGCAAATCTAATCATTTATTTTCTCTTGATGCACTGCAAGTTGCAATTTTTCGGGCGATCTCAGATAGCGATGCCACCTTCGTTTGTGCAGATAAAAGGCTGACCTCGTTTGTTAAAAAGATGGGGTGTAACGCACTAGCGTTGTAAAAGGGGTATGTATACTTCCCCCTGGCTCGCCCTGAACGAAAGAAATTATGAGCAATACCAGAAACTTGAAAATTGGGCAAAGAAAAAGGAACTTCTGGAAAAGATTCTTATCGGTAATATTATCTCCATGTCAAAGGGCTTGGTTACACAGTACCGGAACCCATTAAAGCAAATATTATCAAACTTAGAGAAGTCCAGACATCGCTCAAAGGCACTCCCATGCTGGGCTTTCTCGGCTCTTTCTCTGTCAACTTTGAAATCCCCGACTACTGGGGCATTGGGAAGCATGTAGTGAGCGAAGCGAATCTATCGGTGTCGAGGGGGTTTGGGACGGTGAAAAGAGTTGAGAGTTATTGATATGGAAAGTTCAAAAGTTATTGTCAAAGAATAAGCTTAAACTACGGAGTAAAGACATGAAACAAAAAGATTATGAGATAACAAAAATATTGAAAGAGAGATTGTCCGAGGTCGTGAACCTTATCGATTTCAGGGTTTTTGGATCGCGGGCACGAGGAGATGCCGACGATTTATCGGATATGGATGTATTTCTGGAGGTAAAATTACTTGATAAAGAACTAAAAGAAAAGATTTCTGATATTGTATGGGAGGTGGGTTTTGAGAACTTCGTTGTCATTTCGCCTTTGATTTTCACCAAAGACGAAATAGAAAATTCGCCAATACGATCATCCCCAATAGTAAAAAATATTTCAAAAGAAGGCATAAAGATATGACGGATAAAGAAACGTTACTTTCCTACAGACTAAAACAAGCAGAGGAAACACTCATGGATGCTGAGAAAATGCTGCAAAAGAATTTACGATTAGATCGAGGACAAATTGAAGTGGTGGATGATAGGGTTGCAGAAATACTCAGGAAAAAGACGGGCCAGGAGCGTTTGGAAATGGTATGGGACTCATGGGATTTCTTTTGTCAGTGGATTGAGGCTTACTTAAAGAATATCCATCCTGAATGGACGCAGGAACAAATTCAAAAAGAGATAGCGAGAAGGGTGATGTATGGAACAAAGTGAACTTATGCGTCTGGTTGTTAGGGCATTTGAATCTTTAGATATTCCGTATATGATTACTGGTTCTCATGCATCGGCATACTATGGCGAGCCTCGTTTTACAAGAGATATAGATATTGTTGCAGAGATACAAGAAGAACAGGTTAATGATTTTGTTAGATTCTTTACTCCCAATGAATTTTATTGCGATAAAGACATGATTGAGACGGAGATAAAAAGGCGTGGACAATTTAACATTATTCATGCCGCTTCTGGACTAAAAATAGATATCATTTTGACAAAAGAAACACCCTTTTCTAAAGCTGAATTCTCCAGGAGAAGAAGGAGTAAGGTATTTACTGATCAGGAAACAAATTTCGCCTCTCCAGAAGATGTAATCATCAAAAAAATGGAGTTCTATAGGGATGGCGGTTCTGAAAAACATCTTCGTGATATTACGGGTATCCTGAAAATCAGCGGGGATGCAGTTGATCGGAACTATATTTCTGAGTGGGCAAAACGTTTGGGATTAACTGATATTTGGGATGCTGTGCAAAAACGGATTGTATGAGTAAATAAGTTCTGGAATCTCAAATTGGAAATATATTATGCAGCTTGTAATCAACACATACGGCTCTTATCTCCAAAAAAACGGTGACTGTTTTAAAGTCAAGAAAGACGAACAGGTCTTCGAGGTCTCCGTGAAAAAGGTAGACGGCATTATGATCACTACTGCTGCCTATATTACCACAGACGCCATAAAGCTTGCCATGGATCACAACATAGATATCATTTTTCTGGATGAGTTTGGAGACCCTTTTGGAAGGGTATGGCATAGCAAGCTAGGCAGTACGACTCTTATACGTCGTCGTCAGTTGGAAATTGCCGATACCCTGGAAGGTGTAAATTTAGCCTTGGACTGGGTTAGAAAAAAGCTTGATAATCAGATTGACCTTTTGACAAGGCTTCGTGAGTCCCGATCAAATAAATCGGCTGAAATTACTGCCTATATTGACAAACTGCGCAATTGTCGAAACAGCTTCGATTCGCTCATTCCCAAAGATGCCAGACACATTGGAATAGAAGATGTACGGGGTTCTATCATGGGCATTGAGGGCAGCGGAGGACGCATCTATTTTGAGGCAATCAGCTTTATCATGCCCGACCGATATAAATTTGAGGGACGTAGCCGTAACCCGGCTAAAGATGAATTTAACGCCCTGCTCAATTATGGCTATGGTATTCTGTACTCCAAAGTGGAAAAGGCCTGTATTATTGCAGGCCTGGACCCATACGTTGGTATTATTCATACCGATCATTACAATAAAAAATCTCTTGTTTTTGACTTGATAGAAAACTTTCGCATATGGGCAGATGAAACGATAATAAAAATCTTTGCTGGAAGAGATGTAAAGCAAGAACACTTCGATAAACTAGAGAATGGGTTCACCCTGAATAAAGAAGGTAAGGCATTGCTCATAAGCGCCTTTAATTCCTTTTTGGACGAATCTCTTCGTTACGGCGGTAGGAATATCAAACGCGGCGATATCATACAGTTTGAATGCCACAAGATAGCGAATGGGTTGATAAATGATATAGTCCGTTGCCCGTGATCCGTGTCCCGTTTTCCGTAGTACTGCGTTTAGTGGACATAATTGTTTTCATCACATACCAGAAACCTGTATCAGAAAGGAGGAGTGGCATAATGAATATCGAAGATATGGATGTATTCAAAGTATCACATAGTCTAACTTTAAAAGTATATAGCCAGACCAAAAAATATCCTGTGGAAGAACGGTTTGGTCTTACATCGCAGATGAGAAGGGCGGCTTCGTCAGTACCAATGAATCTTATGGAAGGAAGCCATCGGAACAATAGAAAAGAATATAAACAGTTTGTAGGTATTGCCAAAGGTTCTGCAGCGGAGTTAAAATACCAATTACTATTATCCAACGATCTTGGCTATCTTAACAAAGATACTTTTCAGGAGTTGTTTGTGATTACTCAACGAATCTTGCAAATGCTCGAAAAACTGAATAGTTCGCTTCAGTCAAAGACGGGAACCGGTAACCGTTCCACGTAAACCGTAAAAATCATGGAAAACCTTGTCTGGGTTATATACGATATTGTAAATGATAAGACACGAACCAAAGTCGCAAAAGCCTGTAAGAATAAAGGTCTTTATAGGGTGCAGAAGTCGGCTTTTCTGGGAACGCTCAACAGAAACCAGATAGACGAGTTAAAAATAATGTGCGAAGATATAATCAATGCGGAAGAAGATTCTGTTTATATCTTCCCTATGTGTGTAGATGATTTCAAGAAAGTAAAACTCCTGGGACAGGCATTTGACAAGAAACTGGTCTCGGCGGAATTGCTGGAGAAATTTTTTTAAGAACGTCGTTTACCGTAGTCCGAGATTCGTTGTCCGTAACGGGCTTCGGTGACCGGATACCGTCTCGCGAAAAATGGACACTGAATCCACACTCATGATTACGCCTTCTGAGGTTATTGAGCATCTTTACTGCCCAAGGTTTACCTATTTTATGAACTGCCTGAATATTCCTCAACACGAAGAACTCCGATACAAGGTGCTCAAAGGCAGAGAAATACACGAAAGACGAAGTAGTGAGAATCGGGATTATCTGAGGAAAAAGATCGGGTGTACTTCGAAGGCAATCGCAGTATATTTAGCGTCTCCTAAAATACGGGTTCGCGGTGTAGTGGATGAAGTATTGGAATTATCTGATGGAACGATGTCACCATTAGATTACAAATACACGGAATTTAATGAATACACCTTTAAGACCCACAAATTTCAATCGGTGATTTATGCCATGCTCATTGAAGAGATTTATAAAAAACCTGTAAAGAAGGGATTTATTTGTTATTTGAAAGATGGTGCAAGTTTAAAAGAAATGGATTACAAGCCGTCAGATTTTGATGAGGCAAGGACTTTACTTTCTGAAATATTTGATGTAATATCAAAAGGGTATTATCCCAAAAAGACCAAATTCCCGATCCGATGTGTAGACTGTTGTTACAAAAATATCTGTGTGTGAAGGGTTGAATTTTGTAACCTCTTATTTAGTGATAAGTTATCACTGCTGTCCGGACGTTTAAATAGCAATTTGTTGTAAGTCATCTAGCTTAAGAGAAATACGAGAAATAAATGTCGTAATCGATTTGAAATACAAGGTATACTATAGCCATTTTCTATT
>Ga0209324_10001145_pt1 | contig 18223 bp, 9 predicted proteins | sample Rifsed19ft3_FD_184015 | JGI IMG/M metagenome (GOLD analysis project Ga0209324, IMG submission 184015) | Soil microbial communities from Rifle, Colorado, USA - sediment 19ft 3 (version 2) | ecosystem: Environmental > Terrestrial > Deep subsurface > Rock core/Sediment | place: Rifle, Colorado...
GGCCTGCTCCTGCGGCCCCATGGCGACACCCCCGTAGATCGCCGCGCCGGTGAGACCGGTGCCGCCTGCCAGGTCGCGGAGGTGCTCGGCGATCTGGACAGCCAGTTCCCGGGTGGGGACCACCACTAGCGCCCGCGTGGTCCCGCGACGCTTCTGCAGAAGATCGTGGAGGATCGGCAAGAGGAACGCGGCGGTCTTCCCGCTGCCCGTCACGGCCGTGGCCAGCACGTCGCGGCCCTCCAAGAGCGGCGGAATCGCCGCCCGCTGGATCGGCGTCGGATGGTCGAATCCCATCTGCTGAGTGGCCCGTACCAGTCCTGCATGGAGTCCAAGTTCGGCAAACGACATGCGTGTCCCTGTGCTTTCCGCAGGCACACGCCGCCCGCGCACGGGTCGCGTGTGACCGCTGCTGTGTCCGGCTTGGTTGAGTGTGAGGGCGTAACGGAGGGATCGCCGGAGAGACCGCCGTTCAGGCTCTGACACCTGCCCTATGCTGCGTGTCCCGCTTCAGAGCCTCGACGTTTCCGGGTTCCGTTGCGGAATATATATGAAGAATACCACACGCAGGAGTATTCCTCAAGGGTTTTTCCATGCTCCAACCGCTGAGGCATTCGAAGGACCTCGAGCGGGCCAGGGAGATCCTGGAGGCGCCGCCGGATCCCCGAGACCTTCCGTTCGGATGAGGCGCTATCGAACCGGGGGGAGCACGGCCGGGGAGTGGCTCGTGGCGACCCGCGGTTCGGTTCCCCGGACGAAATACTCCAGGATCGCACCCGGATCGTCAGGAGAGACGGGCTCGCCACTGTCGTAATTGACATAGGAAGGGACGACCCCGGTGGGGACAGGAAAATCCTCCGGGGGTTGCCCGCGGATGATCACCCGCATGAAGTCCATCCAGATCGGCACGGCGAGAAGACCGCTGGTCGCGGTGGGACCCAGCGACCGCTTGGTGTCGTAGCCGATCCACACCCCGGCCACCAGTGACGGCGTGGAGCCGATGAACCAGACGTCGGTCGAATAATCCGTTGTCCCAGTCTTGGCCGCGAACGGCCTCTGGAGGACCTTGGCGCCCTTTCCCGTCCCCCGTTCGACCACCCCTTTCATGACGTGGGTGAGGACAAAGGCGGTTTCCGGGCGAAGGACCAGCTCGGGCTCCGGGAACCACTCCTCCAGGACCCCCCCCTTGCTATCCAAAACCTTCTTGATCGCGTATGGCTCGACCCGGTAGCCACCAGCGGCGAACACCCCGTAGGCGGAGACCATGTCCAGAAGGCTCACTTCGGAGACCCCGAGGGCAAGTCCGAATTCCGGGCGGAGGTGGCTCTTGATCCCGAGACGGCGGGCCGTCCGGATGACAGGATGGACCCCGATCTGCTCGATCAGCTTGACGGCAATGACATTGATGGAGTGCTCCAGACCCTGGCGGAGGGTGACAGGCCCTCGAAACTGCTTATCGAAGTTTTCCGGGCTCCATTCGGCGGGTTTTCCATTGATGATGGTGCGGAAGCTGACTGGACTGTCTTCGAGGATCGTGGCCGGGGTCAGCCCCGTGTCGAAGGCCGTCGCATAGACAAAGGGCTTGAAGGCCGATCCCGGCTGCCGCCTGGCCTGGATCGCCCGGTTGAATTTGCTCTGCTGGAAGTCGTATCCTCCCACCATGGCCTTGATCCCTCCCTGGCGGGGATCGAGGGCGAGGAGGGCCCCTTCGAGCTCGGGCGCTGCTGCCAGGGTCACCTGGATCCGTTTCGCGTCGCGTTTCAGGACGCGGACGAAGATGCGGTCTCCGGGTTTCACCGTCTGTTCGAGGTTGGTGAACCCTATCTCCTTGAACTCCGCGACGGGTATCTCTGCCTGATCCGCGCCGATCTCCACCTGGACGCGATCAGCCGTCCGACCCGTCACCGTGGCCTCCGCCGTCTCTCCGACCACGGGCTGTTGTCGGGCGGGTGTCCCCTCTTGCCGGGAAACCGACTTGGACTGATGACCTTGTTGCTTCCCGAGCTCGAGGATTCCGCGCTTGATGGCCTGCTCGGCCGCTTCCTGCATTGCGATGTTCAGCGTCGTGTAGACCTTGAGCCCTCGGTGGTACACCCCATAGGTCCCGTATTTCTCCTCCAGATTTTGGCGCACGTATTCGACGAAATGGGACCCGACGTTCTTGGCCTGGGCGAAGGCAGCGGTGTCGAAGGGGATGGTCGTGGCCGCCTCGGCTTGCTCGTCCGTGATGAATCCCTCTTGCAGCATGCGCTGCAAGACGTGGTGTCGCCGCTTGCGGGCTCGCTCGGGATCGAGGATGGGAGAGTAGAAGTTCGGTGCCCTGGGGAGACCGGCCAGCATGGCTGCTTCGGCGAGGTTCAGCGCGCCGACCGACTTCTTGAAGTAGGTTTGCGCCGCCGCCTCGATGCCGTAGGCGCCGTGGCCGAAGTAGATCTGGTTGAAGTACAGCTCGACGATTTTCTTCTTCGTATGCGTGCGCTCAATCTTGAGGGCGAGGAGGGCCTCTTTCATCTTCCGGGACAAACTCTTCTCCGGGGTGAAGAAGAGGACCTTGGCCAGTTGTTGGGTGATCGTACTCCCCCCCTCGGCCCGGCAGAGGCATTTGAAGTTGGTCCACATGGCACGGAGGATGCCGATAGGGTCGAGGCCGAAGTGCTCATAGAAACGACTGTCCTCCACGGCGATGAGGGCCTCCTGGAGTATCTGGGGGATATCGGCCAGGGGGACCAGGATTCGCCGCTGCTCGTAGAAGGTCGCGAAAGGCCTCCCCTGATCGTCGTAGAGGGTCGTGATGAGGCTGGGTTCGTAGTCCTCGAGGATATCGAGGGGTGGCAGGTCGCGCACGTAAGCGGCGACCACTCCCCCGAGGACCCCTGTCCCCACGACCGAGACGGTGAGCACGGCCCCGATGAGACCCTGCGGGAGGTGTCTGCGTATGATTTCAATCATCGCCTTCAATTATCATCGCCCTTGGAAAGGATGAGGTTGAAGGGTATTATACCAGAGCGGGGAGTTCTTCGGGAGGGGGTTTCCTCACACCGTCGTCTGTGGAACCTTGAGGGGAGGGTGATGACCCCGGAAAGACAACTGGACGTCCTCACGTCCCGGACTGTCGACGTGATCAGCCACGAGGAGCTGCTCCGGAAGCTCCAGCGGCGGGACCGACCCCTGCGGGTCAAGCTGGGGATGGACCCGACGGCTCCGGATCTGCACCTGGGCCACACCGTGGTCCTGCACAAGCTCCGCCAGTTCCAGGAGCTGGGCCATGAGGTCATCTTCTTGATCGGTGATTTTACCGGAATGATCGGGGATCCATCGGGTCGCTCCGAGACGCGGAAGCCCCTCACAGGGGAGGAGGTGGCGCGGAACGCGGAGACGTACAAGCGGCAGATATTCAAGATCCTCGACCCTGCGAGGACGCAGGTCGAATTCAAAAGCAAGTGGCTGCGGCCCCTCACGGGGCAGGACCTGATCGACCTGGCGTCGCGGTACACGGTAGCGCGGATGCTCGAACGGGATGACTTCCAGAAGCGATATCGGGAGGGACTACCGATCAGCATCCACGAGTTTCTGTACCCCCTGATCCAGGGGTACGATTCGGTGGTCCTCCGCGCGGATGTGGAGCTGGGGGGGACCGACCAGAAGTTCAATCTGCTCGTGGGGCGCGACCTCCAGCGGGATTTCGGCCAGGAGCCCCAGGTGATCATGACGGTGCCGATCCTCGAGGGCACGGACGGCGTTCAAAAGATGTCCAAGAGCCTGGGGAACTCTATCGGCATCGAAGAGCCGGCCAAGGAGATATACGGCAAGGTGATGTCGATTCCGGACAGCCTGCTCGCGCGGTACTACGAGCTGGTCACCCCCCTCGCCGCCGAGGAGATAGACCGGATCCGGCAGGGCATCAGCAAGGGATCCCTCCATCCTCGGGATGCGAAGGCCAACCTCGCGGGCGTCCTGGTGACGCTGTACCACGGCGCCGAGGCGGCGGAGGGGGCTGCCGCGGCGTTCGATCGAGTCTTCAGGGACAAGGCCCTACCGGAGGAGATAGAGGTGGCAGAGATCCCTGTAGAGGGGCTCCGTGGCTCCAAGGCTGGATCGATCATCCCTTCGCTTCCGATCATCCTCACGGCCTGCGGCCTGACCCCGTCGAATTCGGAGGCCCGCCGCCTGATCCGCCAGGGGGCGGTGGAGGTGGACGGGAAGCGGGTGACCGATGTGGACTACGAGCTTGCGACCGATCGGGAGCACCTGATTCGGGTTGGGAAGCGGCGATTTAAGAAGGTCCGCTTCCGCTAGGGAGACCAGGGGAAAAAAGGGCTTGACAACATAAGGAGGCCGATGCTATAAAGTTAGTGTTTGGCAGGGAATCCCTCAGGGATCTCTTGACAGGATTTCCAGGCCTTCTTAAATTCTTCCTAGTGGATGAGACCCACTGAGAGGGATAAAGTCCCTGTCGTCCCTCTTTTCGCTCTTTGACAATAGAATATCGCGTTACGGGCCTACGGGCGGGTAGTTTTGGTCCGTTCTTACGGACCAGGGCAGTTTGCCCGTAAGGGTAAGCCGTTGTTTTTGGAGAGTTTGATCCTGGCTCAGAGCGAACGCTGGCGGCGTGCCTAACACATGCAAGTCGAGCGAGAAAGGGGTGGCAACACCCTGAGTAAAGCGGCGAACGGGTGAGTAACGCGTGGGTAATCTACCCTTTAGTCTGGGATAACCTCTCGAAAGGGGGGCTAATACCGGATGATGTCCTCATGGGGCATCCCAAGGGGAGCAAAGGGGGCGCCCGCAAGGAGCTCTCGCTAGAGGAGGAACCTGCGTCCGATTAGCTAGTTGGTGGGGTAACGGCCCACCAAGGCGACGATCGGTAGCCGGCCTGAGAGGGTGACCGGCCACACTGGGACTGAGACACGGCCCAGACTCCTACGGGAGGCAGCAGTGGGGAATCTTGCGCAATGGGCGAAAGCCTGACGCAGCGACGCCGTGTGGGGGACGAAGGCCTTCGGGTTGTAAACCCCTGTCGGGTGGGACGAATCCCCCGAGGACGAATACTCCTCGGGGTTGACGGTACCGCCGGAGGAAGCCCCGGCTAACTACGTGCCAGCAGCCGCGGTAATACGTAGGGGGCGAGCGTTGCTCGGATTTACTGGGCGTAAAGAGCGCGTAGGCGGCCAGGGAAGTCTGGTGTGAAATCCCTCGGCTCAACCGAGGACCCGCATTGGAGACTCCCTGGCTTGAGTCCAGGAGGGGAGGGTGGAATTCCCGGTGTAGCGGTGAAATGCGTAGAGATCGGGAGGAACACCGGTGGCGAAGGCGGCCCTCTGGAATGGTACTGACGCTGAGGCGCGAAAGCTGGGGGAGCAAACGGGATTAGATACCCCGGTAGTCCCAGCCGTAAACGATGGGCGCTAGGTGTGGGAGGTATTGATCCCTTCCGTGCCGCAGCTAACGCATTAAGCGCCCCGCCTGGGGAGTACGACCGCAAGGTTGAAACTCAAAGGAATTGACGGGGGCCCGCACAAGCGGTGGAGCATGTGGTTTAATTCGACGCAACGCGAAGAACCTTACCAGGGTTTGACATGCCGGTAGTACCGACCTGAAAGGGAAGGGATCCCGCAAGGGAAGCCGGCACAGGTGGTGCATGGCTGTCGTCAGCTCGTGTCGTGAGATGTTGGGTTAAGTCCCGCAACGAGCGCAACCCTCACCCTCTGTTGCCAGCGGGTTATGCCGGGCACTCTGAGGGAACTGCCCCGGTCAACGGGGAGGAAGGCGGGGACGACGTCAAGTCATCATGCCCCTTACGCCCTGGGCTACACACGTGCTACAATGGCCGGTACAAAGGGCTGCAAACCCGCGAGGGGGAGCTAATCCCATAAAGCCGGTCTAAGTTCGGATTGCAGGCTGCAACTCGCCTGCATGAAGGAGGAATCGCTAGTAATCGCGCATCAGCACGGCGCGGTGAATACGTTCCCGGGCCTTGTACACACCGCCCGTCACACCACGAAAGCCGGCTGTACTCAAAGTCGCTGGGCTAACCCGCAAGGGAGGTAAGCGCCAAAGGTATGGTCGGTGATTGGGGTGAAGTCGTAACAAGGTAGCCGTATCGGAAGGTGCGGCTGGATCACCTCCTTTCTAAGGAGCGATTTTGCGTCGAGCAGCAGCAGTCGCTGTTCGGCGTCAGATCGTAGATCAATTCACCCGTAAGCCGGTAGCGCGGTATGATGCGTCCAGGCCGCTCTCTCTGAAGCAGGGAGCGGCCTGGACATTGCTTTGTGGACCCACGGGCCTTTAGCTCAGCTGGTTAGAGCGCACGCTTGATAAGCGTGAGGTCCCTGGTTCGAAGCCAGGAAGGCCCACCAGCCGAATGAGCGGTGAGCGCCGAGTCGTTGGTGCACCGCGCTCGATGCTCTTCCCGTGGGGATGTAGCTCAGCTGGGAGAGCACCTGCTTTGCAAGCAGGGGGTCGGCGGTTCGAATCCGCTCATCTCCACCAGGCCCGTGGGGCCAAGAAAGTGTGCAATCCCCCTCCGAATCTTGGGAGGGAAGCGGCGAACAGCCGCGAGCTCTTTGACAACTGAATAGAGAAGGCGATAGTGAAGAACCGGCAGAAACCGGTCACCCATGACCGTCGGAGTCTTTTTACCGGCGGGATGGGTCAAGCTACTAAGGGTAGGCGGTGGATGCCTTGGCACCAGCAGGCGATGAAGGGCGTGGTAAGCTGCGATAAGCCTCGGGGAGCCGCACGCAGGCGTTGATCCGGGGATTCCCGAATGGGGCAACCCGATGCCGTTTATGCGGCATCATCCCGGCCTGAATCGATAGGGTCGGGAGGCGAACCGGGGGAACTGAAACATCTCAGTATCCCGAGGAAGAGAAATCAACCGAGATTCCCCCAGTAGCGGCGAGCGAAAAGGGAATAGCCCAAACCGTTCCGATGCTAAAGGCCGTATCCGTTGTCGGAGCGGGGTCGTGGGGTCTTGCCGGGGTCCGGTACGGCGGATCCAGGGAGTGACAAACCTTTCTCCTAACTGAACAGCCTGGAAAGGCTGGCCGCAGAGGGTGATAGCCCCGTAGGCGAAAGGAGGAAGGCTCCCCGGGCAGGATTTCCAAGTACCACGGGACCCGAGAAATCCTGTGGGAATTCGGGGGGACCACCCTCCAAGGCTAAATACTCGCTGGTGACCGATAGTGAACCAGTACCGCGAGGGAAAGGTGAAAAGAACCCCTGTGAGGGGAGTGAAATAGAACCTGAAACCGCCTACCTACAAGCAGTCGGAGGGCTATGCTCCGGTGGCAACACCGGAGAACGCCTGACGGCGTGCCTTTTGTATAATGAGCCGGCGAGTTACTCTGTGCGGCGAGGTTAAGCCGTAAGGTGGAGCCGTAGCGAAAGCGAGTCCGAATAGGGCGTACAGTCGTACGGAGTAGACCCGAATCCAGGTGAGCTACCCTTGGCCAGGCTGAAACGTGGGTAAAACCACATGGAGGGCCGAACCGGTGTTGGTTGAAAACAGCTCGGATGAGCTGAGGGTAGGAGTGAAAGGCCTATCAAACCTGGTGATAGCTGGTTCTCCCCGAAATAGCTTTAGGGCTAGCCTCGTACGGTCAGTGGTGGTGGTAGAGCACTGGATGGATTAGGGCCCTTACCCGGGTGCCAACCCCAACCAAACTCCGAATGCCATCAACTGCAGTGCGGGAGTCAGACTACGAGCGATAAGGTCCGTGGTCGAGAGGGAAACAGCCCAGACCGCCAGCTAAGGCCCCGAAATAGAGGCTAAGTGGGAAAGGATGTGTGGTCGCAGAGACAGCCAGGAGGTTGGCTTAGAGGCAGCCACCCTTTAAAGAGTGCGTAACAGCTCACTGGTCGAGTGGCCGCGCGCCGAAAATGTAACGGGGCTCAAGCCTCTTGCCGAAGCTGCGGATTCGTCCCGATTCGTCGGGATGAGTGGTAGGGGAGCGTTCCGCACCGAGCGAAGGTGGACCGTAAGGACCGCTGGACGGTGCGGAAGTGATTATGCCGGCCCGAGTAGCGATAAGGCAGGTGAGAATCCTGCCCGCCGAAAGCCTAAGGTTTCCTGAGGAAGGGTCGTCCGCTCAGGGTTAGTCGGGTCCTAAGCCGAGGCCGAAAGGCGTAGGTGATGGACAACGGGTTAATATTCCCGTACCACCTGGCGGCGCTTAAGTCCCGATGGGGGGACGCAGGAGGGTAAGCCAGCCCGCGATCGGAAGTGCGGGTCCAAGCCATTAGGGGGGCTCCGTAGGCAAATCCGCGGGGCCGCTACCCCCGAGAGGTGATGGGTACCTCCTCCGCGAGGAGGGGGGAACTGGTCTAACCACGCTGCCAAGAAAAACCCCTAGGGAGTCGTCGTCCGGTGCCCGTACCGTAAACCGACACAGGTAGGCAGGGAGAATATCCCAAGGCGCGCGAGAGAACACTCGCTAAGGAACTCGGCAAAATGGCCCCGTAACTTCGGGAGAAGGGGTGCCATGCTCCGGTGAGCGGACTTGCTTCGCGAGCCGGAGAAGGCCGCAGTGAAAAGGGCCAAGCGACTGTTTACTAAAAACACAGGTCTCTGCGAAGTCGCAAGACGACGTATAGGGACTGACGCCTGCCCGGTGCCGGAAGGTTAACAGGAAGGGTCATCTCGAGCAATCGGGAGAAGCTCTGAATGGAAGCCCCGGTAAACGGCGGCCGTAACTATAACGGTCCTAAGGTAGCGAAATTCCTTGTCGGGTAAGTTCCGACCTGCACGAATGGCGTAACGACTTGGCCGCTGTCTCAGCGAGTGGCTCGGTGAAACTGTAGTACCGGTGAAGATGCCGGTTACCCGCGGCTAGACGGAAAGACCCCGTGGACCTTCACTGTAGCCTGGCATTGAATCTTGGTGTGGTATGTGTAGGATAGGTGGGAGGCTTTGAAGCGGGGGCGCTAGCTCTCGTGGAGCCAACCTTGAAATACCACCCTTACGATACTCGGATTCTAACCAAGGCCCGTCATCCGGGTCAGGGACCATGCCAGGTGGGCAGTTTGACTGGGGCGGTCGCCTCCTAAAAGGTAACGGAGGCGCCCAAAGGTCCCCTCAGCACGGTCGGTAATCGTGCGGCGAGTGTAAAGGCACAAGGGGGCTTGACTGCGAGACCTACAAGTCAAGCAGGTGCGAAAGCAGGGCTTAGTGATCCGGCGGTTCCGTGTGGAAGGGCCGTCGCTCAACGGATAAAAGGTACCCCGGGGATAACAGGCTTATCTCCCCCAAGAGTCCACATCGACGGGGAGGTTTGGCACCTCGATGTCGGCTCATCGCATCCTGGGGCTGAAGCAGGTCCCAAGGGTTGGGCTGTTCGCCCATTAAAGCGGTACGTGAGCTGGGTTTAGAACGTCGTGAGACAGTTCGGTCCCTATCTGCCGTGGGCGCAGGAGACTTGCGAGGAGCTGTCCCTAGTACGAGAGGACCGGGACGGACGAACCTCTAGTGTACCAGTTGTCCCGCCAGGGGCATCGCTGGGTAGCTATGTTCGGACGGGATAACCGCTGAAAGCATCTAAGCGGGAAGCCCACCTCAAGATGAGGTCTCCCGTGGCGCAAGCCACCTAAAGGCCCCTCGAAGATCACGAGGTTGATAGGCCGGAGGTGTAAGCCCAGGAATGGGTTGAGCTTACCGGTACTAATCGGCCGTGCGGCTTGACCATATATCCCGTTTTTGCCTGGTTCTTCACCGCCTTCTCTATTCGTTGGGTTCACAGTTCCCGGTGACCATGGCGGAGGGGTCACACCCGTTCCCATTCCGAACACGGAAGTTAAGCCCTCCAGCGCCGATGGTACTGCCCTGGTAACGGGGTGGGAGAGTAGGTCGTTGCCGGGATAAAAAAAGCCCGCCAGTTTTTGCTGGCGGGCTTTTCTTTTGTCATTGGGAGCGCGTAGGAAGCCCCAGGGGCCGCGCGCCCAGAATCGTCACTGGGATGCCGGCGGCCGTTGGTGGTTGATGACGCTCATGGCCGTGGCGATCATGGCCCCGATGTCGGCAACGTTCGCTGGAAGGATCATAGAGTTGGTGGACTTCGCCAACTCGCCGAACTTCTCAATGTACTCTTCGGCGACACGCAACTGCACCGCTTCAGGACCTCCCGGCAACTGGATCGATTCTGCCACCCTCCGGATGCCTACGGCCGTTGCGTTGGCGAGCGCGAGGATGGCCGCCGCGGCCCCCTCCGCTTCATTGATCTGCTGCTGTTTCCTGGCCTCCGAGGCCTTAATGACCTGTTGTTTCTGGCCCTCGGCCGCGTTGATGGCGGCATCGCGCTCTCCCTCGGAGGTGAGGATGGTCGCCCGCTTCTCCCGCTCCGCGCGCATCTGCTTCTCCATGGCGGCGAGAACGTCCCTGGGAGGGCTGATGTTCTTGATCTCGTACCGCAGGACCTTGATCCCCCAAGGCTCCGAGGCCTTGTCGAGTTCGTTCACGACCTGCGTGTTGATGTGGGTGCGCTCCTCGAAGGTCCGGTCCAAGTCGATCTTTCCCACCTCGCTCCGGAGTGTGGTCTGGGCAAGCTGACTGATCGCGAAGAGATAATCCGCCACACCGTACGAGGCCCGTTGGGGATTCATGACCTTGAGGTACAGCACCCCGTCCACATGGACCTGCACGTTGTCGCGGGTGATGCACACCTGCTCGGGGATATCCACGGCCATTTCCTTGAGCGAATGGCGGTAACGGATGCGGTCAAAGAACGGCAGGAGGACGTAGAAGCCGGCCCCGAGCGTGGTCCGGTACTTTCCCAGCCGCTCGACCACATAGGCGCTCTGCTGGGGCACCACCACAGCCGTCTTGGCGATGACGATGACCACGAGGACGAAAAGTACCAAAGCGACTATCAAGCCTTCGGTCATGGTCTGGCTCCTTTCGAGCTACTCGGCCTGAATCCAGAGGGTGAGGCCCTCGACCCGATACACGCGGCAGCGCTGCCCCTTGGTGAGCGTTCCTTTGTCCCCGTTCTGCACCGTCCATGCGGTACCCCGCAACTCCGCCTTGCCGACGGCCCCCGGGGATAGGTCCTCGAGCGGCGTCGCCACCTCGCCCTGGAGCGTGTCCACGGGGCTCACAAGCTCTTGAGACCTCATCCACGCGACGAGGGGGCCCCGAAACACGAGCAGCGAGACGAGCGAAATCGCCGAGAACAGCAACCACTGAGCCCACTCAGGCCCGCCCACGCCGAACGCCACCATGGCGCCGATCACCAGGGCGGCGACGCCGAAAAAGAACAGGAAAAAGCCGGGTGTGACCATTTCAACACCCAGGAGGACCAGGCCGATCAAAATCCAAATCCACCAAGGCACCGCGTGACCTCACTTCTGCCGGTTGGGACCGTAATCTAACGGGCTAGTGACAATCACCAGCAAGACATATGCCAAGAGGACTTGGCTCCCTGGTGCCCGGCCCTCTAGCGGCCGACGCACCTCTGGTGGGTGCCCGAATGCCCTGGTGACGGGGTGGGAGGGGAGGGCGTTAGCGCATGTTCCCGGTGTGACCGAGCGAGTAGCGGCCAGGCTGGGGCCAGACGGTGAGCCCGTGCGGCTCCTTGCCCACCGGGATGGTCCTGACCTGGCCTGTCGTGGTGTCGATGGCGTAGACGACGTCGTCGTAACGGCCAGAGAGCCACAGCACCTTGCCGTCGGCGCTCAGGTTGCCCATGTCGGGGCTGCCGCCGCCGGGAATGGGCCACGTTGCGACGATCCTGTGCGTGACGAAGTCGATGACGGACACGCTCCCCTTGCCGTGCGGGGGGCCGTACACGTGAGAGGAGCCGCGGTTGGCGACGTACAGCTTCGTCGCGTCCCGACTCGGGTAGAGCCCGTGCGCCCCGACCCCGGTCTTGATGAAGCCGACTTCGGTGAGCCGTTCACCGTCGATGAGGAACACACCCGCGGCCTTCATGTCGGCTACGAAGAAGGTCTGGCCGTCGGGCGAGATGCGGATGTCCTGGGGCATGCCCCCCTTCACGAGCTGGAGGTAGCCGAGGATTTTCCGGTTCACGAGGTCGATTTTCACCAGGCTTCCCTGGTACTCGCAGGTAAAGATGGCGAAGCGGCCGTCGATCGAAAAGTCGCCGTGGTTGATCCCGGCGCATCCCGGCACCGGGAGCGAGCTCTGCAGCGCCATCGTCTGCGGATCGCGGAAGTCGAGCCGCTTCAGCGCCTCGGCCACCACGATCGCCGAGCGGCCGTCGGGCGTGAAGTACATGTTGTAGGGGTCATCCGCCGGGATGGTTCTTCCCGGCTTGCCCGTCGTCGGGTCGATGGGGGTCAAGCTTCCGTCAGCCCGTCCCTCTGCATTGTTGGTCACCCAGAGCGTCCTGAGGTCCCAGGAGGGGACCACGTGCTGCGGGTGCAGGCCCACGGGGAAGCGATCCACCACCTTGAAGGTGTTCGGGTCAATAACGGTCACGTCACCGGACTGACGGTTGGGCACGTAGACCCGGGGCAACGCGCCGGCAATGGCGGGGCTCAGCTTATCAGCCTGCGTCTCGCTGTACAGGTTGTCCGCATCCACCACCGGCGGCATCCCCGGCACCGTATCGATGGTGCGCGCTCGCTGTTGCGCCGTGGCGGCACCGGGCCAGGCGGACACAGCAAGCACGAGTCCGATTCCGAGACCTGCGCCCATGAGGGCACGAGGTCGAGCACGGTTCATCCGTCTGCCCCGCTAGTGTGGCTACCCCCCCCAACGCCCGCTAAGACTCGCCAAAATTCCGACGGTTGTCAAGCCCGCCTTCACCCGACCCACCACCGGTGGGTGCCCGACTGCCCTGGATGCGCACTCTTTCTTATTGACAATCGCTCTGCGACTTGATAGGAACGATCCCCGGCAACCCGCGAGAATCAACACAATCACAAGGGGGTAAACGATGGTGAAAAAGCGTGGCTTTCTTACTTTCGTGCTGTCTGTCATGGTCGTGGCCGGCATTGCGACGCTCGTCGCCGCCCAAGCCCAATATGGCACCGCGGCCGAGGCCAAGGGCATGCTCGAGAAGGCGGTGGGCGCGATCAAGGCGGACAAAGCCAAGGCCCTCGGAATGTTTGCCAAGGGCGAAGGGGGGTTCAAGGACCGGGATCTGTATCCCTTCTGCGGCGGTCCCGACGGCAATTTCACCGCCCATCCGACGCTCACCGGCAAGAGCCTCAAGGAACTGAAGGACAAGGCCGGTAAGGGGCTCGGCGCGGAAATGTACAAGGTTGCCACGGAGGGCCAGATCAGCGAGGTCAGCTACATGTGGCCTCGGCCGGGCCAAACCGACCCGGTCCAGAAGGTCAGCTACGTGACCAAGGTCGGTGACCAGGTCTGCGCGGTCGGCTATTACAAGTAATCCCCTCCCGGGCCGACGGCGGACGACGCCGTCTATCGGGGTGGGAGAGTAGGACGTTGCCGGGACAAAAAAAGCCCCGGGTCGGATGACCCGGGGCTTCTGCTTTGACGGCCTTTGCTCGAAATCGACGTTATCTATGGCTCCGCGGAGTAGGCGCGGGCCGACCCTGGCCGGCGTCGTGCCGCATCTCGCCCCTGTCCTGCCGGATCTCCCGACGGTCCCCGCGGATCTCGCGCCGGTCGTCCCGGATTTCCCTCCGGTCCTCCCGGAGCTCCCCACGGTCCTCTCTGATCTCCTCGCGAGAAGCCCCTTCGCGAATGTCTTCGCGCAGTTCCCGTCTGTCCTCGCGCAGCTCGCCACGGTCCTCGCGCAACTCCCGACGGTCCTGTCGTAGCTCCCGCCGGTCTTGCCGGAGCTCTTTTCGATCTCTGGCGATCTCCCTGGCCTCGTCGCGAAGCCGCGGGTGCTCTGCGAGGAACTTGGCCGCGCCTGGGTGGTTCAGCATGAAGTGGGCGGCCCGGGGATGCTTGGCGAGTTTCTCCGCCAGTCCCGGGTGCTTTTCCAGAAACTGTTCGAGCCGGGGATGCTTGGCGACCCATTCGGCGAACCGCGCATCCTTCGCCACGTTGTCCGGGGTGATGTCTGCTTCACTGAACCTGCCGGGCTCCGCGGGGGTTGCGGGCTGCGTCCCGCTCGGGGTTGACCGCGGGGGTCCCTGCTGCGCCCGCGCCGCTGTCACGCCCCAGGCCGCGTGTCCTCCAACCACGAGAGCCATGGCTATGAAAAACATGAACTGTCGCATTTCTCGGTTTCCTCCTTTGATGTCCTCGCCGTGATGACCATCATCCGACGGTTCATCTTTTTAGACGGCGGGCCTCACCAAACGTTAAACGGCATGTCAATGTCAACCGAACCGTGTGGTTACGTCGTGGTCTCACCCCCGTCTCCGTCTTCAGCCACCGGGAGGGTAACGGTGAACGTGCTGCCTTTCCCCTCACCTTCCGATTCGATGCAGATTCGCCCCCCATGCATCTCGACGAGGCGCCTGGTGATGACAAGACCCAAACCCGTTCCTTCGCACTGCGCTCCGTGCGACGCCTCGAGCCTCGTGAAGGGCTGGAACAGCTTTGGCTGATCCTCGGGCCGGATCCCTATGCCCGTGTCCGTTACGGCGATTTCGACGAAATCGCCGAACCCTGAACCCTGAACCGTCCGGGCGGAGACCGTGACGCGCCCGCCGGGCGGCGTGAATTTCACCGCGTTGGACAACAGGTTGGTGAGGATCTGCCTGACCCGGGAGGGATCGGCGTACAGGGAGGGAAGCGATTCGCCAGGCACAGACTCGACGACGAGATTCTTCTTACCGGCCTGGTCCCTGATCATCGCGACGGCCTCGGCGATGAGTTCGCCGATCCGTACCGGCTTCCGGTGGAGCTCGACCCGCCCCACCTCGACCTTGGAGAGGTCGAGCAGATCATCGATGATCTGGAGAAGGTGGTGGCCGGCCTTGTGGATGTTCTGCACGTGCCGCGCCTGCTTCTCCGTCAGGGGGCCAAAGTGCTGGTCCCGCAAGACCTCGGAAAAACCGATGATGGTGTTCAAGGGGGTCCGAAGTTCGTGGCTCACATTCGCTAGAAAGGTCGACTTATGGCGGGAGGCGTCCTCGGCCTCCACCAGGGCCTCTTGGAGGCGGGCATTGGCGGCCTCCACTTCCCTGGTCCGCTCTTCCACTGTGCGCTCCAAGCCCTCGGCGTGGGACTTCACCTGGGTATAGAGGCGGGCGTTCTCGATGGCGGTCGCGGCATGGGCGCCGATGGCCGAGAGGAGGTTGAGGTCGTCTTGGTCGAACGGGCGGTCGGTCGGGCCGTTCAGCACCTGGATGACTCCAATCATCTTTTCACGGATCTTGAGCGGGACGCAGAGCGCGGACTTGGTGGTGAACCCGGTGTGATAGTCGACCCCCTGATAGAACCGGCTGTCCTGTCGCACATCCGGGACGATGAGCGAACACCCGTGCTGGAAGACCCAGCCGGCGATTCCCTTTCCCACCTTCAAGCGCCGGCCCTTGAGCGCCTCCCCGTGCTCGCCCGATCCGATGCGAAAGACCAATTCGTCCCTCTCGTCATCCTTCAGCAAGAGCGAGCTGGCCTCCACACCCATCACGGTCTGGATGCGCTCCATGATGAGGCGCAGAAGCTCGTCAACATCCAGGGTCGCCGTGAGGAGCGCGGAGACGTCATTGAGGGCCGCGAGCTCCCGAATCCGCAGGAACAGCGGAGTGACATCACGGATCACCAGGAGCTGGCCTGTGGCCCATCCATCGCCGAGAAGATTGGTGATGGTGAGTTGGAGCGTCCGGTCCCGATACGCATAGACGAGCCGCTCCGTGGCCAACCCCTCCTGGCGGGCCAGGGCCTTCAGGGCGAGGAGTAAGGGATCGGTGTCCCGACCATCCAGGATGGTCGGGAGCGCCACCCCCACCAGGTTCCGCTCCTGCCATTGAAAGAGCGCGGCGCCTGCCGGATTGGCGTAAAGGATGCGATGGGAGGAGTCCAGGAAGAGGATCCCTTCACCGAGATTTTGGAAGAGGGCATTGAAGTGGGCGGTGTGGGCGAGCAGCTCGGTAACGATCCTGCGGGGCTGGATCTCTCCGACACCCCGGATCTGCTCGGCCCAGACAGGAGAAGCGGTTCCATCCTCGAACGCCCGGAGGATCGGAAATAGGTCCTGAAGGATCGCATCGATGTTGCGCTTGGCGATGTAGGCGTCGGCCCTGACGTAGCGAAGCCATTGCGCAGACTCAGGGGCCGTCCCGGTGAGCACGATGATCGGGATGGACCGGGATTTGGGGTCCTCCTTGAGTTGTTGGCAGACCTCGATCCCGTCCACCTTCGGCATGACGAGATCCAGGACGAGGAAGTCGGGCGCCTCTCTGCGGACTTGATCGAGGGCCTCCATCCCATCGAATGCGGCTAAGACCTGATAGCCCCGCTCTTCGAGGGCTTCGTGCAGGAGCCCAACTAGGAGGCGGTCGTCATCGGCCACCAGAACCTTTCGCGGCACTACCGCACCCTCCCGGGCGCCAAAGGTCTAGGGCCCCCCGGCGTCGGCAGCCAATGCACTCTTGCGCAAAGAGAGCATAATGGCTGCGTGTATGTGGTGTAGTCAGGGATTATTTGCAAGGCGCGTGCCGGGGCGCACGAAGCGGAGGCTGGCCGACGCAGCGCTCGCCCAAGAGCGTGAGAAATGGTATCTTAAGGGCCTCGATCCCGGAGGTAGAGCCGGCGAAGCTCGGCGAAGAACGCGAGCGCCTCCCGGGTGCGGTAATCGGGATAGGTCCAGGGAAGGGGTTGGTACGCCCCTTGCTCGTATTTCAGATGAAGATCCCCAAAGATCCCCTGGTCCAGATAGATCCGGTGGGCGTAGTCCTTGGTGCTGGCCAGGACGATCTTCGCCGGGGTAAGATAGCCTGGGTCGACGTTGATCCGGCGCCGCAGAGTCCTCTTGCCGGCAAGGCTGAACTGCCCCTCGATCTGATTGGTCCGATGCTTGGCCTCCGGAAGTATATTCTGTGCGATCAGGGCCTCGGCGGCCACGAAGCGCCGATAGAGTCCGGATCCCATTTCCGTCTCGTAATACTCGGTGAAGGAGAAGGGGAAGACCTCGCTCTTCAGGTCGAGGGGACCGAAGGCTGCACTCAGGGACGATTCGACCGCTGCGAGAAGGCCTTCCGGTGCAAGGATGGCGAAGAAGAGCTTGGCGTTTCGTGCCCCCGGAACTTCTTTCACTCCCCTATCCCCCGTGATGCTCGACCGCGAACAATATATCCTGAATTGTTCCCTCGACCAACTTTTAGTTTCTTGACAGGCTCTTACATGTATGTTATTCATGCTTGACATGAAGGTTTGCCTCCGAGGGGGACGAGACCGGATGCGTAAGCTATCGGTGATCCTCGTAGGGATGATGGCGTCCCTCCTCCTCGCCCATCTCGCGTGGCCGGGGGAGATCGAGGTCCTCTACGAAGGGCAATGGAAAATTCTGAAGACCGAACTGGTGAGCGGTCGGGAGTACGTGCCCCTTGCCCAAGTGGCAAAAATCACCGGAGGAGGGGTTCTAAGAGATGGATTGCGGGTGAACGGTGTCACCTTCCGCTTGGTGGAAGGCGAGCCGGGGGTCGTCGTCGGGGATACGACCTTTCTTCTCACGGCCCCTCCGGTGAAGCAGCGGGGGGCCTTCTGGGTTCCTGTCGAGTTTCTCGTCCGGGCGCTCGAGGCCCGGTACGGCGAAGGACGGGTCTTCTGGAATAGATCCGGCCGCGTCGTCTGGCTGGGAAAGGAGCAGTATAACCTTCGCCTGCTGCGACACCACGCCTATCCCGACTATACCCGATTGGTGATTGAGGCGCTGACACCACTCAATTTCCGCCTGCAGGAGGAGGGTAAGGCTCAGCTCAGCCTCCGGATCGAGGGCGGCATCCTGTCTCCCATGCTCTCCGAGGCCGTTCGGATCAACGATGGGGTCGTCGAGATGGTGGAGCCGACGCAAGGGCAGGGGGAGGCGATCTTTCGTATTCAGCGGGATGCCTTCGGGGGCCTGACCCGGACCTTTACCCTCAATAACCCTGAACGGATTGTCGTCGATCTCTACCGGGTCAAAACAGCCGCCCAGCCCCCGCCCGAGACTCCGCCTGCCCAGCCGTCGTCCCGCGCCCCGTCGGCAGCCCCCGCCACCCCCCAGGTGACGGGTCTCAGGACCATCGCCATCGATCCCGGTCACGGCGGGCGGGATACGGGAGCCATCGGACCCAAGGGTCTGCAGGAGAAGGACGTCGTCTTAGACATTGGGCTGAAACTCCGTCGTCTGATTCAAGAGCG
>Ga0209324_10001147_pt1 | contig 18211 bp, 21 predicted proteins | sample Rifsed19ft3_FD_184015 | JGI IMG/M metagenome (GOLD analysis project Ga0209324, IMG submission 184015) | Soil microbial communities from Rifle, Colorado, USA - sediment 19ft 3 (version 2) | ecosystem: Environmental > Terrestrial > Deep subsurface > Rock core/Sediment | place: Rifle, Colorado...
GACGCGAACAACACTTGGGCTAATTCCACATTCACCTTGCATTATGCCCTTGGGGTCGTTTACGATTGGTGTGTCTATGCTCAAACGGATAATGGAAAACAAAACGTGACCGAGGTTAGTTCATTGGTAGTCCAAGCTTCTATCGCGTTTTATAGCTACACGGGCGGATTGCTAAGGCGCAACGGGACGACCGTGTCGAATGGGACCGTCACCGCGTACACGTCCCCGACGGTATTGGGAATGAACGGAATCCCGCTTTCGGGTTATTCTTTCGCCAACTTTTCATGGTATTCGGGGACCCAAACGACCACGGAAAACCCCTATCAGTTGGTTGTCGAAAACTACACGGCTTTTTATGCAAGATTCACCGCTGAAAACGGGACAGAACCGCCCGTAGAACCCCCCGACTTTCCTATTCCCGAAGCGGGGACGTCGGCAAGGACGTTATATTTCCATAAGGACACGCAAGAAGTTAATGGGGTCACGGGATACGCCGCCCTTGAAACATTCCCCAACCAAGCGGAAAGCCTATCTATTGAAACGGCGGGGTCCAAAACGATAACTTGGGGTTGGCGGGTCTATCTGCAATATGACGGGCGAACGTTGGAATTAACGGGCGGGGTCCCCGTCGCCGAAGCGACACAGCTTAGCTCGGGCGGCAACCAATCGGGGCTTATCAATTCGACCTATACGCTTGGTCCAACTAACCTTTATTTCGGGCGGGTCGCCTTGAAATTCATGCTCTATTCGCGTTGGGATTCGGGTGATTGGTCCGCGCAAGGCGTCTATATTTCCGAGTTGCTTTATTCCCCGCAACTTGAAACGTCCGTCGTCACGTTTAGCGTTTACGCGGTCCGCGGCGAAGCGGGCGGCACCACATACGCTTCTATCTATTGGGGGACGGGGACCTATGACAGCGGCATAGACGGCTTGGTCTTTCGCGAATCAAGGTCAACGGATTGGCAAAACTATTACCTCGTTTCGGGTAACTTCTTAGCTTTCCTATATATCCCCTATACCGCCATGATTGGAAACTTATTCTATGCCTTAATTCTATTCGGCATCGGTATGTCCGTGTATATTCGCTATCGTCAACTTAGCATGGTCCTCTTACTGATAATCTTGCTCGGGGGTTCGGGCGGAGTCTTGCAATTGGCAATCGGTGACGCTTTCATGGGGGTCGTTTGGGTCGTTGCCGCGTTCGGATTAGCCCTTGTCTATTGGCGGTTGTTCCGATAATGGTCAACGAAAAGCGATTGGAAAGGAAATTACCGTCTATCTTGACGGACTTGCCCGTCACTACGGCGCAAGGCTTATGTGAATACAAGCGAAAGGACCGCGCTATCCAACGATTAAAGCGGACAAGTCCGCAACGATTCCGTTTTCTATTCATTAATTACATTCAATCAGTCCAAGCCCTTGACCGAGAATTGACGAACGCAACCAAATTGGAAATAGACGTCTTTAATTCGCGTCCCCGCCGAAAGCGGTAAGATATACCCAAGGTTTTATAAGCCAAAACGGGATAGCCCCCTTTATAGGTGCCGTGCAATGAAACGTTGGATTACAGCAAGAATCCGAGCTAATCGGAAAGCCATGTTCGGCTTAGTCCTCGGATTGGTCATAACGCTTGTGGCGCTTGGCGTCGTCCTCGGTGTTGGCTTGCTCGTTAATTACAACATTCAGAAAAGCGTCGAAGGTATGGACCTCGGGACCCAAGGAAACGCAACGAGAACCGCCTTGTACGACAACATCAATCAAGCCTTTTCCCTATCGGCTATCGTCCCAATCGTGGCGGGTGCCGCCTTAGTGATTGGCGCAATAGTCGCGGGTTTCGCAATAAAAGGGCGCATGAGCTAAACATCGGTCCAAGGAAAACAACGATTCCGCTAACCACGATTCCCCCCCTTCTTTTTTTGTATGCAAAACCTTTTAAATTAAATCCCTAAAGTTGGGTGTTGGTGTGTTCCGATGTCCATGGTTACGCCCGCTCAATTCGCGTTTGGCACCGTGTTCGTTGCCGCCCTATTCTTCACAGTCTTGCTAATTTTCCGCCAATCCAAGCTTTCCGCCATATATGGTGCTATGTCTATGCTTCTATGGTTTACCTTGGCGGGGCTTAACCTTATCCTATTCGCGGAATCGCCCGAGTTGTTGGTCCTATCTTGGCTATGGGTCGCCGTCGGACTGTTCGCCTTCATTGTCACCTTGGTCATTTACCTTATGAGCATGAAAGCGGACACGGAAAACAAGGAATTGACGCTTTAGGTGTTTTGACTTGGGGCTGTTTAGGCGGAATAGGGAATCGTCCGAAATGGGGAAAGCCATGGCGGCGGGCATAGTCCAATCAGAAAACCAACGCCCGCAATCAAGCCAAGACGCGCTTGACCAAGCCCTCGGAATAGGTCCCTATCTTCTATATGACGACGACATTCAAGGACTTATTCGGTCCATGGCTTTCGTCAAAAAAGAGGACGGTAAGGTTTACGTTAACCCCAAATTCGCCGCCTTGGCGATTCAAGCAAGCTATACCCCGCGGGCGTCAAGGTTCGAAGCTATCGACGCGGAAATCGGAATAAGGCGGGGGGCTATGATTTTTCGTCGGATTAAAATGAAAATGACCGAAGCGGAATATGAAGCGGGCGGGGCGCTTGTCGCCGACGCGATTCTTAACACAATCGTCATACCCAACTATCTAAGCGCGGTTGGCGGATTCCTTGCCAAATTAACCAAGGTTTCGCCTAAACAAATGGAAGTTACATATCGCGAAGATAAGGGGCGAAAAGCATCAGAGAGTTTTACACCATGACCCCCGAAGAACAAGCCATAATGAATTTAATCTCAAACTACCAAATAGCCGTCGCCCTTGCCGTCATATTCGGCATAGCCTTAATGGCGGTTGGAGTTTGTTGGTTTGTTTGGGAACATTGGTTTACGCCCTCGGAAAGCAAGACGCTAAGAAATGCGGCGCGAAAGAAGCGTCCGTTAATGGTCCTTGGCGGTGACGACGGATATGCGGATATAGTGGACGCGGCATACAGCGGGTCCGAAGGAATCTTAGCGACTAAAGGGCGGGGTCGGACGAAAGAGCATTACACGGGCGCATTGCCCCGACCTAAACAATTCGCCGAAAAAGATATAACTGTTTCCAAGGACAAGGACGTCACCAAAACAGTCGCGACCGCTAATTTTATTTCCATGCTTGCCAACCGCCGCCTTTTGCTTAGGGGTACGCGGGTCCCCGTGTGGTTCGCCTATCGGGGAAAGGCTATCTTGTCAAGCTTGTACGGCTTGGCGGCATTGCAAGTTTTAGAAGGTATATCGAAGCTTAAGGAATTCCAAGTCAGCTTTGCCGCCGTCGATATCCTTGCCATTAAGGCGTTGTTCTCGGAACAATGGAACGAAAGCCAACTTAACGCCCAAGAGACGGACGCGGAACGGGTCGGGGAATTGAAAGCCAAGCGGTTCGCGGGCAAGGAATCCTTGATAATGTTCTTCGCCGTTATGATTCTGTTGGTCGTGGTCCTTATCATGCTCTTAGTAGTAGCTTACTATTTCTCATAGTGAATATTACGACGACCGCCCCCCGCAATCGGTTTTTCTCTTTTCCATGTGAAGGGGTCCCGTGATAGCCCCCTATGCCCTTTTTCCCATTGAAAGCTTAAATACTTATGTGTCCACGGTGTACACATACTAAGGGGGAAAACGAAACACGAACCGAACAAGCAATCGTTTTAGGGAATCAAAACCCAATTGGAATAATAAGACGATAGGGCAAATCGTCAAGGGACAAACTTTTGAAAGGGGGGTGACATGAACGCCGAACATTGATTGGGACGAAGTCGGGAAAGAAATCCAAAAGGCGCGATTTAAGAGTGTGCGGTTGCTTCGTCCGTTGCAATTTGACGAAATATTCCATGAGAAGGCGAACTTGGTAGGGGCAAGCCTTCGCTCTGCGGACCTTCGCTATGCGGACCTTCGCTCTGCGGACCTTGAAAAAACCCATGTTACTGAAGGCGCCTTGACTAAAAAGCAACTTAAACAAGTGAAAAATGCGGATAAAATACAATGGGGTGCGAGGGTTTAAACTATGGTAGAACAAGAACGCGGGTGTGGATTTAGAAAAATCGGGGGGGTCTATCTTGTAAGTGACGGCGGTTCTATGGCTTGCGACGGCTTGCCCGTTGAACTGTCGCCTTGCTCGGACTGTGGTTATGAAATTCACCAAGCCCGAAGTATGCAACCGATTCATGCGGGCTATTTGGCGTCGAAAATGCGGGGTCATAAGTGCAAGGAAGATTTCGCGGGTTGCCCGCTATGCTATTACGCCGAAGAATACGCCGACGAATTCGCCATGACGCCCGAAGAACGCAAGGCGCAAGAAGTCCAAGTCCCCAAGGTGTTCTTTATCATGTACGTGTCTAAGGAATTCTACACGCCCGAAAGCTTCATTGACGAAGCAAGGACGCAAGGGATTTCTAAGCGAATCGCGCCCGATAGCTTGCCAAGGGGGTTTAAGGTCGGGGTCGATTGGGTTTTTCTTGCACACCAAGAAGTCCATTTCCGACCCAATTGCGGAAAAACCACGGTCACATTTAAGGACACAACGTCCGCGGAATTGGAACAGCCTAAGCCGACAATCAAGCGGGGCATATTCTACGCTTTCAAGCCACAACGCTTAGAGTTGGTTCTATGGAAAGGGACCGACGCCGAAATGATACGCGATTATGAAGAACGGGGCTATACCGTGGTCCTAATCGACAAGACGCCCGAGAATAAGCTACGCCATGGGGACGGGCGACCGCCCGCCTTGGCGACCTATGAGGGGGGACACAAGGACGCCGAAGAATAAGCCGAAAACTTGCTCGGTGTGCGGGTCCTATCGACCGAAACCGCCCCTCAAGGACGCGCCGCTTGGGTGCGGCGTATGCGACAAACATGGAATCTTGGTGAACAAGGACCTTGCAAAAGAGCAAGCGATTTGCCAAGAATAGAGAGGTTGGTTAAAATGAAAATGGGGGGGATTTAAACGGGAAAAATAATTCGTCCGAAAGTCGATAGCGACTATATCCTCAAAATCAAGGGCAAGTTTCCCAAGGAAACTATGCGTTTGAACGACAAGGAAACGATAGCTTGGGCGCTTGACGTGGTCTTGTCCGCTAAGGAAATCATCACCACGCCGATAGGGGGGGATAGCCACGGGCAAGCTTAGGGAAAAGGACCCTTTCCACTTCTCTAATAACGTCGTGTCGGTTCGCCAATTGCGGGGCTTTTCCAAGAACGTCGAATCGGTCAAGCCCTTGCGGTTTGGCGGACGAAAGCGACCGCCTTATTGTGGTCCAAACCCAACGGTTAAGGGCGCGGATATCGCCAAGGTTATCGCCGAAGCGAAAAAGCGACGGCTAAAGGGGGGGATTTAAACGAGAAAATGCAATCTGAAAGCGTTTGAATGTAAGGACAAGGACCCGACGACGGGCGCTTGTAATTGGAATAAAGAAGGACGAGTCATAGACGGACACGTCATTCATTGCGAATACGCGGGGGCGGAATCTTGACCGAAGAACATGAAGATAAGGGTGCCGTTGCTCGGGCTTGGACAAGCGAATCAGAATTGAAAGAACGGCTTAAGCTACGCAAGGGCAAACGCCCCTTGACATACGACGAAGTGACCAAGCGCGAACGGTGGAAAGAAGCGCGAAAGGTTACAAAAGTCAAGACGATGTCGGCGCAAGCCCCATTCAAGGACGAAAAAGCGGAACAAGCCGACCAAAAGAAGCTTGGGGATTATTGATATGATAAATGAAAAGGACCTATTCAACCGTTCCGTGAAGCTATGGGGCTTGGCGTCCCAAATCTATATGTTAGCGGAAGAATCCTCCGAACTGTCCGTCGCGGCACACCATTTAAATCGAAATCTTAAGGATAGGACCCTTGCCATGGAGAACTTAGCCGAAGAAATTGCCGACGTCGAATTTATGATAGCTGAATTAAAAGACTGTTTTCCCGACTTGCCCCTTCGCGTTGACTTTCACAGATACGTCAAACGGGTCAGTTTGAGAGATATATTGGACGCCGCCGAATCCAAGAAGGGGACGCTTGAATGAACGAACTCACAACCGCCCTTTTGTTCTTTTTCCTAATCGTAATATGGGTTCCGTTTCGCGTTCCGTTTCGCAAGTGGCTAGAGAAAAGGGGGTGATTGACACGATACAACCGATTAGTTTCATGCCATACGCACCCGACCCCGTCCAAGAAGCTATTGGAATTTCCTCGGGGGTATTCATTGCGATAGTGATAGCCGTTCTTGTTGGGGTTATTACCCTCGTCCTTGTGTGGCGAAGCGCGGGGGAATCGGCTTTCACCGAAGAACAAGAAAAGCGGATAAAAGAACTTGCGTATGCCGAAGCGAAGAATTGGGTCCTAAGCCACGAAAACGACAAACACGCCAAATCGTCCGATAGCGGATAACTGAAATGCCTAAATCCCTCGGGGACCAACCCCTTTTTTTGAGTTAATCCCGTCCATTTCTTTTATATACCCGCCCGCCAACTAAGCCGTCCTTTCAAGGGGGGCTTTCAATGCGGACGGAAACACAAGAGATTAAGAAGAATCTAATTTGTAATTTTAGAGCACCAACAGAAGAACTATTCGCCAAATGGAAAGCTTATGTTGCTTGGTGCCAAAACCATGGACGCGACGTTTGTTATATTACGCTTTCCTTAGCTGATAGTTTCATGCTTGGGGTCAAGGGCGCGACGGAAATCAAGGACCCGTCCCAAATAATTAATATTCAGATGAATAACGCTTTCACCTATCAAGTCGCCCGCCCCCGAAGAGAACCGTACGAGTTAAGTTGTGTACGACCCGAGTATCGGAAGACGTTTAGTAGTATTCTTTTAGAGGGGTACGTCCTCAACAAAGCAAGGGATATAAACGCTGAATTCTCTTTCCGTGACTTCTTAGAGATTAAACACGACGCCTTTAGGCGAATCGTCCGCCGTTTGATTCGGAAAAGTAAATTAGTCGCGAATCCACAGCGGACGGTCCCCCGCTTCTACTTTTTACCCGAGAAAATCCCCGAGTATATCACGGGTCCGAGTACAACAGAGTAAAACTTTTGTTTATGACCCTTGCGTTCCTTCTCTTTCTATTTTAGTCTTGTTTTGGGATTGGTTTGTCAAAAGACGGTACGGGGTGGTTATCGAAAACTTGCTTATTTTTGGAATAGAGGGGAATAGAGGGACCCCTTGACTTCCATTGGAAAATACACAAGCTTTATCAATTAAACGGGCTTCCCTTGCTTGGGCGGGTCCTCGGGTTTTAGTTCGTGTAACTCTGCGGAATACATGATATCCCCCTTAGCTCGGGGGTCCGTCCAAGTGATAGGGGGGTATGTGATTGAAACTTGAAATAACGGTCCAAAAGGCAAGGGACGGTCGGGACTACGTTCAAATCATGTCCGACGATTACACAAGCGTCGACATAGTCCTTATTGCCGAAACTATCGTCGTGAAGGACCTTAGAGGGGCTTAAGACGTGGACGTGTCCGCTTGGCTTGCCGTTCAATTCATGCTTTCGTTCATAGCCTTGGCGATAGGGGCGTATTACGATTTCAAAACCCGCGAAGTTTCAAATTGGATTTGGGCGTACTATGGCGGCTTGGCTTTCGTTATCGCGGTCCTTGAGTATGGCGCTTCGATTCTGTTGGGGATTCATTTGTTATTCGCGGGGCTAATCAGCGGACCGCTTTTTCTACTGTGGTATAAATACGAGGACTTGCTCGGGGGCGCGGACCTCAAGGCAATTATGTGTCTAAGCCTTAGCTTGTCCTTCTTGGGGTTTATGGTCATTGCATACGCGGCGCTTCTTGTTGGGGTCTATGTTGCCTATCGGGCTTTTCAGAAAAAGGTCACGTTTAAGGAATCCTTAAGGGTGAAAGCCCCCTATATCCCCTTCTTGTTCGTCGGATTAGAATTAACGATTATCTTTTGGATTCTTGCTCCGACCGCGGGGGTGCCGCCCCCGTCAATCGTCCCCTTGCTTACGTGAAAATTAAGAGTTTTTCCTCGGTGCCGTCTTGGTCCTTATCAACGTCCTTCTTACGTTCGCGCCTAAAAATAGACTTGCGTTTGGGTTTAGGTTTAGATTTAGGCTTGGGCTTGCGCTTCGACTTGGGTTTGATTAGCCCGATATGCCCCGCGATTCTGTAAACGACATAGATTTCGATAGCTTGGGACAACAGTAAAACAATGACGCCGAAGAATATCCAAGGGACCCAATATTCAATCGGAATATAGCCGAAAGTTTGTTCAATTATGCCTATGGTCAATCACCCCCAAGCCCCCGTTATCGTTATGTCAAAAGAAAAATCGGTAAACCCCCCTATATTCGGCGGGGCGGTCAATAGAAAATTTACGGTCATGCTTTCCTTGCTCGGGACATACCCCCCCTTTATAATTCCAAGATAGGACCAAGACGGACGCATTGGCGGGGACCCAGTTAGACGTCGAAAAATAAAGCGTCATTGGTCCGCTTAATTCGTTCGTTATCGTCACCGCCGCGGTCGCGGTGCCGTTCGGTTCTATCAAGCCCCATTCAATCGCGGACTTGTCCAAGCTTAAGCCGTCACCCGCGAACAAGGTCCCTTTAGTCGTCATTTCTTGGGTCGTCCCGATAAAAAGATTGACGGCACCCGTCAACGCAAGCATGGCATAGACGGATATGGAAACAACTATTAGGATAATGCCGAAGGCTATTGCCTTGCCGAATAAATCGTCCAAGTTTATGCCCCCCGTTGTTCAAAATAAAGCGCCCGTCCCATGTCGGCTATATCCGCCCGTCCAATGTAATAGTCCAAGGCGGCAAGGGATAGCCCCGTATAGGTCCTTACTTCGGGAATTGAAAAGCCGCGGGCGCGTCCAACCTCGGGGTGCGGCATGAAGAACCAAGTTATCCTTGATAGGCGGAATAAATGGGGGTATGAGAACACGCGGTCGATTATGTTGTATGCCGTCTTGAGGGACCAAGGAAAAACCCTTTCGCCTTCGTCGGCTTGCTCTATGTTTCGGACTAAATCTTTCATAAATGGCGCGTTCAAGGGCAAGGGCAACGGCGGCGTCGTTATTCGGTCGAATTTCTTGGTTAGGACCTTGATATACTGTTCGTCGGATAGGCGCTTTCCCCTTCGGGTCCGTCGAATCTTCTTAAGCCGCGGTCCAACGTCGAAGAACACGTCCCCGCCCTTTATAACAAATTGCTCTTTAACCGCCCGCAACGCTTCTAACTTGCGGACCGCTGAATAATACAGAATGACGGGATAGCCCCTATGTGCGTCAAGGACGAAATGCCCCTTTTCCATACCTTCGGCGAATTCTTGGTCAGTGACAATCGTTAAGATTTTCCCGTGTTTTCTATACCAAGGCGTCATGGGTGAACGACCTCAAGAATCCCCCGTCCGCCGCAACGCTTACATTTATGCCGCTGAATTCTATCTTCGGCATAAAGTCCCGAGATTTTATCAAGCTTCTTTAAATGCTTCTTTTTGGTGATGATATAGCCCTTGCCGCCGCAATTAAGGCACATATTCCCCAAGGTCCCGACATACCCCCTATCACGGGACCGTCCTTTCAATAGGTCTAAATTAGCGTCGTCCACTATGATTATCTTGGACGGGACCCCCTCTATCAATTTCTTAAAATTGCTTCTTTCCGCTTTTGCCGTGGTCACACCCCCTTAATCTCGGTCGAGCATAGGGGCTTTAAATCTCCAAAAAGGCGGTTAGCCGCTTCGCGGGAAAATCCCGTAATAAGGACTTGTACTTCGCCGCCCCTATGGAACAAGCCCCGCTTGACTATGACCGTCGCCTTGTATCCTTCTAAGATAGCCAAGTTTTCCTTGTTCAAAAAGACGATTTTCTCGGCGTCCTCAAACATCAAACGCTTGTCTATAATTCCTATCTCAAACACCCCCTATTTCTACACTAAAAAGACTAGCCTTTTTGTTTAAACTTTGCCCTATCGTTTCATAAGTCATTCTGATTCCGTCCGCGTCAATTCAAGGACCCGCGCCAATTTCTCGGCTTGGTCCCGTTTAATGACAAGATAGGGGGCTATATGCGGCAACAGCTTTCTAAGATTGGTTGGATAGAATTTTAAATGATGTACGGGTTTACTTGTTCCGCGAGCTTGGGAATATATGCGCCCGAACCCTATCCTTTCCTTGACGATTTCCAAGACTTCTTTATTAGTATTCGCAACGTCGATTATCGGCATTTCCCAATACCCACGTCTATATCGCGGGTCAAATCTACGGGTAATTCCGACCCAACCTTCGCCGTCGATTAAGCCCGCCAAGTACGCATAGAACACCTCGTCTTTTTCAGCAAATACTCCATCCTTTTTGGTTACGATTTCCCCTATCGCTTCAGTCATACCTTTCAATCCTTGCATGGTTAAGTTAACCCACGTTCAATTGATAAAGCTTTACCTATTATGAAAGCTTACCTTTTACCTAAGAAATAGGTAAGGGCATGGACAAGACGCGGGAAAGGGGGCTATCATGTGGCGGGTTTCAATAGAATACAAACTTGATAGTTAAGACGATTCGCTTGGCTTTTCGCCGCACCCTTGCGAATTATGCCTTAATGGGGTGCGGGTGTGAAGCGTTCGCCGTGTTGATTGCGCTTCGTTCGGCGGCGGTCAAGGGTTGCTTTTCTTCTTTCCGCTTGGTCTTTTCAATTATCTTCTTGAATCGGTGATAGGCGTCACTTGCAAGCGTCAAGCGATTATTCCAATACTTGACGAACTCGGTGCGCGGGACGCCCGTTAATCTTGCCTTCTTGATAAAGAAGCGTTCGCCCTTGTAAGATACACCCCCGACTATGAATTCACCTTCGCGAAGGACCTTGTCTAACTTGAAAGAATCGGGTGTCAAGGGAAAGGGGATATCTTCGATAGCTATTAGCTTGGCGACCATTTCAGTCGGGTCCTTGAGATTCCTTAGCCATAACCAACGTCGATAGTCGTAGTGCGCTATTATTTCCCCGTGTCGATTGTACGTTATAATGTCCCCTGTGATGTCGTTGGTTATGAATGTCGCGACCTTGTTCTTTCGCGTCGCGGTGAAATCGAAATTGGACATGACCGTCCTTAAGGTTTCCCAACTTGATTGCAATTCTGAATAGAGCTTGCGGTCCGTGAAATAAAGCGATTTGGGGAATATAGTCGCTATGTCGTCCACGCCAACCCAAGGAATACGGACTTGTTCTTCTATCGCCTTTTCTAATAAGTCCATAAAGGGCTCTCGGGTCGTTATGGTGTGATGTTGGACTTCGTCCCAATTTTCGTATATGCTAAAACCCCTTTGCATAAGCAAGTTAGACTTGGCGGACCCTTTTGGTCCCGTTATCGCCGTTGATTCCCAACCGTAATTTTTGACCGCTTCGCGCATATAATCCGCGGCGGTCCAACCCTTCTTGACAACACCGTATTTTTGGGCTATGTCCAATAGCTTCTTGATTTTCAAACGGCGCGATTGAGTTTCAAGCCGTTGCGCTATGGTCACGGGTTTCATGGTCATAGGTTAGCTTTCAACCTTCGCGGGATTTTCTCGGTCGATGCCTTTTCTGCGCCCTTAATTGTGGACGTCGGAACTATTCCGAATTGACATTCTTCTAAATAAGTCTTGGCAAGATAGGCGGAAACTTTAGCGTACATATCGCGGGCGTTCGTCCTTTTCTTGCCGAAGGACCCGCGGTTTATTTCGTCATGGATTTCTTTAAGGGCGGTTTGGCTTGCTTCATTTAAACTATCTATGATTCCGTCCAAGACGTTTAGCCCCCTTGCGTCGTCTATTGACACGAATATATAGAATTCAGCTAAAGACAATTGCTTAATTAGATAGGAAAGAAAAACCTTTTTCGGTTCTTGGCTAAAGTCTATACTCTCGGACGACATAAGAACGTACTTTCGGCGAATAATTTAAAAGGCTTGTCTATCGACGCCGTGGCTTGCAATGTGACCTTGGCTTTCGGTGACGTCGCCGCTTGGGTTCTGTTCCGAAATCCATGCTTAAGCCCTTTCCGATTCCGCCGAAATCGACGTCCCCGACCAACGCCTTACCGCCAACCTCAAAAGCTCTAGCGCCCGCCGCCAAGGACCCCATGATTCCGCCTTGCCCCGACCCCTTGGCTAAGCCTTTTCGATATCCCTTTTTCCTTGCGCCCGCAATCATGCCCTCTTTCATGGCGGACATTTCCGCTTTTCGCGCTTCGGCTTTCATTATCTTTTCGTCGGCTTTCCTTGCTTGGTGTTCGGGTCCGCCGAAAACGATTTTTTTGATAACGCCTTTAACACCCATGTTCTTCGCCTTCGTTGATTCCTATTCGGTAAGATGGACATAAAAGCTTTTATGTAGATTTGGACATAAGAAATCGGGGCGCTTGGGCTAAATTGTCGTCGTCGCAAGCGGAAAGTTTAGCGCGGGAAAGAGTTATCATATCGCAAGAAAACCAAGTTTTCGCGGACGCTTACAAAAAAGGGACTATTACTAAAGAGCAATACGACGCGGCTATGGCTTATCAACAACAGCGGGCAAGTAACAAGGTCGGTGTTTCGCCAAGCGCCCGCCCCTCTTCACAAACAACCGCCTATCTTCAGTCGAAAGCCTATTACACACAAATCGGCTATCCCCAATATGGGGGGCTATACGCGACCCCGAATATTCCCAAGGGCTATGAAATTGCGACCGTTAAGGAAACAACAAAAACAACCCAGTTAAGCGGTGCCGCCCCCAAGACGACGAAGTCCTTGCAGTTCGTCTTAATGCCCGAAATAACCGAGGTATGGGTCGGCAAGTCTTATTTTGGTCCTCAATTCACCCGACCGCCAACACCCGCCGAAAAAGCTAATCTGAAAGCCCGCTATCTTGCGGGCGAAAACATTTTCCAATCGGGCGAAGAACGCGCCATGACGGGCTTAGGCTTGGCAATGGTCCCTATCCCGATAGTCACCGCCCCGACACTTTTAACCGCCCTTAAATTCGCGGTCCCCGCGGCGTCCGCTGTTGGAATAGGGGACGTCTATAAAGTTTCAACTACGGGAAAACATCTAACCGTTGGCGAAGCGGTCGGCTTGGCGGGCATAACCGAGTTGGGCGTTTCCCTTGTCACGGGCATAGTCCAATCGGGACCGATAAGGGGGCGCGTTCAAGCCAAGATAGACGCCGCCTATGAACAACAATTCAAGCTTAATGAAGCTATCTTAATGGACAAACCCATGCCCCAAAACGTCGAAGGTATGACGGGCTTGTCGCCTTGGTCCCCGACAATCGGGCAAAAAATAGCTATGAAAATAACGGGCGCGGCGGTGAACGTCCCCGCGGTAAGCGTTAACGTCGTGCGGGTCCCCAATGCGGACGTCCCCTTTAACATGGCGGGTTTTCAACGTATGCAAACCGCCGAGGATTTGTTTGATTTCTCATTTAGCCCCAAGGGCGGCTTGGTGACGCAATACGTCGCGGGTCCCGAAATCATAACCCCCGCGTCCAAGTTTCCGCTATCCCCCGTCATGTTTGATTGGGCGGGATTCGCCGACATAAAGGTGGATATGGCAACAGCGGAATTGAACGCTGAAATGAAGCAACGCCTTATCGACCAAGGAATCCCCGAAAACCAACTTGACATAGATTATAGGGGACCGCTAAGTTTCAAGAAAACCCCCGTGACCAAGCCGTCTGAAATAATGGCGGGTCCCAAGAATACGATAGGCTTAGACTTATCCGCGGATTTAATGACGGGCGACTTTAACTTGTCCGAAGGGATAGGGGGGTATAACAAGGCGGTCGGTCGTGCCGAAGCAAGATACGGCAAGGGCGGCGGAATCGTTAACCGTCCTAACTTACTTTCAGTCTTGGAAAAACCCGTAATAAATGCGGACGTGTCCGTTTCGGGCGGTGCCATATCACGGCTTGCCCCCCTTGGATTGACAACGAAATCCCCCTTGCTTTTGGGGTATAATCCCGCCGTTTGGCAAGGGTCCCCGTTTTATAGACAAACGACTAAGGCGGTCCAAGACGAAATCGTCTATCCCTTAAGCTATCCCGCTTCGGGCTTGGCGCACCCGACTAAGCTTTCAGAAATAGCGGGGTTCGGGTCCAAGGCGGACTTGGACCTTGGACAATTTGGGCGCATGGATTTAGCCCAAACGCCCATCGCTTGGATTGGTCTAACTCAAGACGTTATCCAAATCCCCAAGACGACAACCCCCGAGGTCCCGCAAGATATTCTAAGGGACTTAACAATCCCGTCGGACTTTTTCAGTAAAAGCGGTTTTGGCGGGTCCGTATTCGGCGACTTTAAGGGGTTCGATATCGGGGGGTCAAGGCGGGGCGGTTCGCCCTTGGGCGGTTGGGGACGATACAAACGGGTTTACCCAATCATAACGGGCGAACAATTCCTTAAAGGCATATTAAGACAGAACACTAAAACAAGAAAAGGGGGTGCGCGAAAACGAAAGAAGTGATAGTAACAAACCAAGAACGGAAAGCCTTGAACAAGTCGGCGCTTATCCTTGGGTGCGTCATGGCAATTCTCGGGGTGTTTCTTGCCCTCGGGGCTAACCTTGTACTCGGTGAAATGGCTGTCGCCTTGTTCATTATAGGGGTCGGGTTCGCGGGGCTTGGCATGGTTGTCTTGGTTAAGGGCGGGCAATTTGGCGAAGAATATGTCCTTAAGAAGCGGACCGAAGCGGCGGACCTTGCGGGCGACAATCAAGGGATTGTTTGGGTGTGGATAGTCGCCTTGCTAACTTGGGCGATAATGGCGATTGCATACTTTAGCCTTAGCATGGTCGTCTATATGGTCCTTGATTCGGTCGAAGCGTTCTATCCTTGGGGGGCGCAAGAATTAGGGGTAATATCCTTAACGCGAAATGTGACCGCATGGTTCTTAATCATAATGACCGTTGGAATTATCGGTTGGGCTTTAATCAATTCGGCAAGGAAAGAGGACCCGACATATCCCGCATATTAGGACCGTGGTGAAATGTCCCGTATGACAAGCAAACGTCTAATAGTAGTTGCCTTAGCGTTGCTTTTCATAATCAACGTCTTTTCTTTAACGTATCATGCCGAAGTGAAAGCGGACATAACCACAAGTCGGTCTTACATTTCCCCGTCGGGGGACGGGTCCTTTTACACCGAGGAGTATGACTTCTATACAATTTGGAACGCCTATTCAGCGACAGCGGATACATATTCCACTATCTTAACGATTGGTATGGCGGGACAAGCGCCCTATCCTATTGACCTTGCGCGGGGGTTCGTTTATTTTGATACGTCCGATATCCCCGACGGAGCGACAATAAATTCGGCGACGTTAAGCCTATACATTCATAGTGACAATTCGGATAGTGATTTCAACGTCATAATTCAAGGGACCGCGACCTATCCCCATTATGGCATAGAATCAAACGATTATTATCAAGCTTGGTATGGTGACACAAGCTTGGGGTCAAGGTCCACGGCGGACGGCTTAAGCGAAGGCACCTATTGGAATATTACCTTGAATTCGGCGGGCTTGGCTAAAGTTTCAAGTACAACATGGACCCGTGTGTTCTTGCGGTCCCAAGAAGATATCGACAATTCAGAACCAATTAATAGCGAATTCATTGAGGTCAGAACCCGCGATTGGGGGGAAAGCTACGCCCCCAAGTTATATGTTTCCTATACCGTCGGCGAAACAACACCCCCCGAGGGCGGCGGCACGGGTGAATTTTACTATTACATTAATGGACCGTACACGGAAAGCGGTGACGTCTATAATGGGCGCGTTCTATGTCACCTATATCCCTCTTACAACACGACCTTGACCTTCACCTTGGGCGGGTCCGATGGTGTTGCCGATAACCTTGTCTATCAATTGGAACAACAAGCCGTCTTAATGTCTTGGAATATCAGCGATACGGGTAACTACACTCGCACCTATTACTTCACTTCGACAACGTCGGAAACAGTTTACGCTTTCGTCCCCGACGTGGACTTACCCTTTTATCTCTACGCTTTCACTATCAACGATTTTGTCGGGGTAACAAACGGCTATCTTGAAAGCCTTATCTATGCCAATGGGTCCAACCGCGTCGTTGAACGCGAACCAGTGAACACGATTAACGCCGCCCCGTTCTATATGTCATGGTCCAAGGTTTACACCATGCGCGTTATTTGCGACCAAGGGGTTCTTAGCTTCGGCGCGTTTACCGCCTTGGCGGAAACGAACCCGACCGTGATAATTCCCATGGGTGCCTTTCCCCGTGCCGTCGAAGGATTGATAGTTTCGGTTAATGCCGAACGGGTGAACGGAACGGTTATTCAAGCGAACTATACGGACGCGGACGAACGGACCTTTTGGGTTCGCGTCTATTTCAAACATAAACTTTCGGACGGGACGTATGCGACTGACTATTATCAGAACGCGACGACAAGCACGTTCTCGGTGACTTGGACTAGTGCCGTTGACGACGTTGATTATGTTGTCCAAATTCAAGCTTATCGGGACGGCGAAGCGAAAACTTGGGCGTTCTCTTGCCCGTACACACGGACGAACGCGAATCCATGGCAAGGGTTAAACCTTTTGGGGTCGGGCTTACCTATAGCCGCCGAATATATCCCCGCCGTGGTTCTGATTATTGGGGCGCTTCTGTCATTTAGCTATGCCTATATTTCGGTCGGGGCTTGGTGCGCTTGGGGTGCCGCGGCTTATTGCTACTTGGTTTCATGGTTGCCCTATGACGGGACGGTCACGCCCGTAATAATGGGCGTCTCCGCGGTCGTGTGCGGCGGGATAACCCTTGGGGAATTCAAAAGAAGTGAAAGGACGGTCTAAACATTGAAAGCCTATTCATTAATATTTGGTTATTTCTGTTTAAACATGGCAATATGGACGCTTAATGTTGCCGCAATCTTGCCTATTTACCGCGAACCAATCACGGACCCGTCCAACTTGGCGAACCTCTTTAGCCTAAATACTTTCACGGCAATTACGGGAATCGTCGGCGGTGCGGTTATCGGAATACTTGCGATAATCACGCGGTCGTATATGCTTAGTACGGGCGTTCTTTTGCTGTGGATAATCGGTGTATTGTTTAAGCCCATTCAAGACATATTTATCGGGTTGCCCTATCTTGTCGAAGCGGTCTTGCCGTCGTCGGTGTGGTTTATTAGCCAAGTTTTCGTCGGCTTTTCCGCCTTGATTCTGTTCATGTTCTTCGTTGAAATAGTCGCACAGAGGGAAATCACTTGAGAAAACCCCTTACAATTCTTCTTTTAGTTATCCTATTCCTAAGCGCCTTTGTTTCCTTAGTCCAATTTCCCATAGTCCACGCTCAAACAGTAATTACCCTTGATTCATATTCCGAATCAAATTCTGGAACTGATAATTACCGCTTACAGCTTAATCACCCTTCGGCGACAGCAGCCAAAAGCGCCCTCGGACAAACGGTTAACGTATCCGAAACCGCGACGTTGAGTAGTGCGACGTTCTATTTGAAAAAGGCTAGTACGCCGACGGGAAACCTTGCCGTCCATATTTACGCCATGACGGGGACTTTGGGTTCTTCGGGATTGCCGACGGGTTCGTCCTTGGCAACAAGCGACGCCATTGCTTCAAGTACGTTAACGACTTCTAATCAACTTATCAACTTCACTTTTTCGGGCGCTAATAAAATAGTGATGAACGCCAACCAAACTTATGCGGTCGCCTTGCAAGCGGATAGCGCGACCTTTTCGGGGACCGCTTATGTTTGGGTTGGGTCCGACATAACTTCGCCAACACATCAAGGCAACTATTTCTATTACGCTTCGGGCGCATGGTCGGGGTCAGGCGGGTCCGATATGGTGTTTTATCTATATGGCGAACCCGCGTCAATTCCGTGTTACGGGACAACGGGACAAACAAGCCAAGAAAACGGCTATTCAACAACTCTCTATTCTTCGTGGTATGTGGCGGGAACGGGCGGGCTTTCAAATTATACTTTCAGCTATCGCCTTAATGGCGGGGCTTGGGCGAACGCTTCGACTTATGCCTTTCCCGACACGAACAACACTTGGGCTAATTCCACATTCACCTTGCATTATGCCCTTGGGGTCGTTTACGATTGGTGTGTCTATGCTCAAACGGATAATGGAAAACAAAACGTGACCGAGGTTAGTTCATTGGTAG
>Ga0209324_10001156_pt1 | contig 18149 bp, 18 predicted proteins | sample Rifsed19ft3_FD_184015 | JGI IMG/M metagenome (GOLD analysis project Ga0209324, IMG submission 184015) | Soil microbial communities from Rifle, Colorado, USA - sediment 19ft 3 (version 2) | ecosystem: Environmental > Terrestrial > Deep subsurface > Rock core/Sediment | place: Rifle, Colorado...
TATTTGCGGCAAAGGTGGATGAGCATGGTTATTTGGGTAATCCGTTAACAGCCGCAGCCGCAGGCGGTGAGAGGGACTATGATGCCGACGAGAGTGTATATGCAGCTCAATTGGCATTTAAAAAGCTCATCCCGAGCGCCTTGTTAGAGCTTATGTATATCCATAAGAATGACCAGGATAGTCGAGCCAACAGTGCTATAGCAACTGGCTATGCAGTCGCTGGAGACAGAACCGTTCAAATTCATGATATTGGCGCAAGGCTAGATGGAAAAGTTCATGGATTAGATGCAATAGATTATACACTAGAAGCCCACGGCCAGTTCGGTGATTATGCCGATCAGGATCAGGAGGCTTGGGCATTTGCAGGCAGGGTTGGATATACCTGTAAAAATGTAGCATGGAAACCCCGTATCGGTTTCGAATATGATTTTGCATCAGGTGATGATGACCCAACAGATGGTGATCATGAGACCTTTGATAACCTCTATCCTACAAACCACTGGCAGGGTAACTATGGTTTTATCGATGTACTCTCATGGCAGAACATGCATGACTTCAGGGGTAACATAAAGGTTGCACCAACGAGCAAGATGACCGTTCAGGTTGACTATCATTATTATTTGTTAGATGAGGAAGAAGATGGTTGGTATCTTGCTGGTGGTCAACTTGCTGCTACACGTCCAGCCGGCGGTTTTACATCTAACGATGACAATCTGGGGCAGGAAGTGGATTTGACGGTAAGCTATCAATTGTATAAAAATGTAGGTATCCTTGCTGGCTATTCCTGGTTCAAAGCTGAGGACTGGATCGAGGATAACATCGGTGACTTTGATACCAATTGGGGCTACATACAAACCACGGTTACATTCTAATCTTGTCCTCGTGAAAACGGGGAACGGGGATTAGTAAAGTGTGTTTTTGTTGCGTAGGTAATTTGTATTTAAATGGGTGTTGCTTCGGCAACACCCATTTTTTTTTGTAGAAAGAGAGTTTTTTTAAATCTTGAAAGTCAGTAGAATGAATTGTATTCTATGTTGAATGTAATCTTTTGGGTTTAATTTTATTACACACAAATGTAGTAACAGTTCATGTGCATGTGAATGACAACCCCCTAAATCCCCCTTTATAAAGGGGGTTGTATTTTGCATTCATTTCAAAACCGACTGAACTGTTACCAAATGTGATAATTATTGCTGACAAACTTTTGGCAGTTCAGCGTAGACACACCCTGCTTGTTATCCAACTATAAAAATATTACTGTGAATTGAATGTGACGAATCAGAGGAAAAGAGTACAACAAGATCTATATTACCCTGACATTGAAGGATTTAAACAGCTAGCTGCAAAAGGCAACATTGTTCCTGTTTACCGCCAGTTATTTGCAGATACGCTTACCCCTGTTTCTGCATTCCAAAAGATTTCTGATGCAGATTTTGCCTTTTTGCTAGAAAGCGCTGCAGGTGGAGAAAAGATTTCCAGGTATTCAATTCTTGGTATCAATCCTTTTATCGAATTTACTTCTTTTGGCCATCGTATTGAAGTAAAACGCGGAGCTGCCAAAACAGAAGTAATCCATGCTAGAGACCCTTTGGAAGTATTGAACAAGGAGATGAGTGCATTTGTTCCGGTACCGGTGAATGGATTGCCCAAATTTTTCTTTTGTATAGTAGGGTATATTGGGTACGACACGGTACGACACTATGAACGACTGCCTGATATTCCTAAAGATGATTTGCTGCTTCCTGATATCCAGATGATGTTTTATGACACGGTGATTATATTCGATCATCTGACAAAAACTATGAAGGTTGTCTTTGCTGCACAGATCGGTAAGGACAGCCTGGAAAACGTATACGCTGGGGCAATTCATAAAATTGATCTTATTATTGAAAAACTACGCACGCCTGTAATGCTTTTGAGCGATGATATTACTTCAAACGGAGAAATCAATATTCCTTTTTCATCTAACTTCGGAAAGGCTGATTTCCTTAAAGCTGTAGATCGCTGCAAAGAGTATATTCGCGCGGGGGATATATTCCAGGTGGTAATTTCCCAGCGATTAAAGACACAAACAAAGGCGGATCCTTTTAGTATTTATCGTATTTTGCGGGTAATCAATCCTTCTCCATATATGTTTTATCTAAAGATGGGAAACCTGAAGCTCATAGGGTCTTCTCCAGAAGTTATGGTAAAGGTCGATGGAAAGAAGATAACGGTTAGACCAATTGCCGGTACGAGGAGAAGAGGTCGGGACGATTCGGAAGATGCGCTGTTTGAACAAGAATTGATTGCCGATCCCAAAGAACGTGCCGAGCACATTATGCTGCTGGATTTGGGAAGGAATGACGTGGGAAGGGTATCGAACTACGGGAGCGTGCATGTTGACGAGAAGATGGTAATTGAAAAGTACTCACACGTGATGCATATAACCTCAAGCGTTTGTGGTGAATTACAAGAAGGCAAAACAGCTTTTGATTCATTGAAGGCATGCCTGCCCGCTGGAACCCTATCCGGGGCGCCTAAAATAAGGGCAATGGAAATCATTGATGAAATCGAGACGACCAAGCGAGGTCCCTATGGTGGAGCCGTTGGGTATTTCGATTTTTTTGGAAATATGAATACGTGTATTACCATTCGGACGATAGTTTTAAATGGCAATGATGCTTATATTCAAGCCGGCGCTGGGATTGTGGCTGATTCAGTTCCTGAACGGGAATATGAAGAAACCCTGAATAAGGCCAAAGGATTATTGAAGGCGATAGAACTAGCGGAAAAATTACGTGTAGAGGATAATAAATAAAATGAGTATTGCGAGAATTTTACAGATTATAGGGATTATTCTTGTATTGGAAGCCCTTTATTTTGGGATTGCAAGAGACTCCATGAAAACGGAGGTTCTTTTTTTGTTTATTGGCGGCATGATTTTTTATGTAGGACGTATTTTCGAGAAAAGAAGTAAGTGACGTAAATTAATTTTTGACAGGATTAACAGGATAATCAGGATGAATTAAGGTAGCTTTTATCATGTTAATCCTGTATATCCTGTCTAAGGTAGCTGAACTATTACCATAAATCTTTGTGTCTTGGTGGCTTTGTGTGAGGAAACAGAAGGACTTTGTTTTCCGACTCGTTCGGGTTAGCGCTCATGGGGATAAAGGGGAGGGAAAAAACCCGCATAACTTTTTTGTCTATTCTCTAATAACCTCTTTAATAATTTCTGCAGTGAAGGTATAAACTTCCACATCCCCGTATTTCCACGAGTCACCCGGTAAACCAGCCTTACCTGAACAGCAGTGTGACAGAAATTCTTCCTTGCTCCACCCGGTTTCTGTGGCAACTTGTGGTAAGAAACATCCGATTTGAGACTCCCTTTTTATAAATATACCGTGTTTGCCAAGTTCAAAATCAAGCGGATTTTGAATTAGTTTTAAGGGTGATAATACGGATATCTCAATTTCGAGGTGGCTCAGTTCCGAGGGTTTTATGCGATTAAATTCAAATCGAGGGTCTTCCGTTGCCGAGGAATTGGCCGTCTCTGAGACTAATTGGTAAAGTGGTATGTCGGAGACGAAACGACCGATACAGCCGCGGAGTTGCCCGTGAGTTTTCAGAGTGACAAAAGCGCCTTGCTGTTCTTGAAGGTCTGGATGACTACAGGTAATATGTGGGATTGGCTGCCTTTTTATAGCAGCCTCAATACTTTTCCGAGCAATATCTAAAAGAATTTTTTTCGCCCGTTCATCCAAGTGAATAAGCGCCTCTATAAATGAAAAATTCAAGAAACTGAGTTTCTTCAAGAAATTGGGGATTAGGTTTTTTCCCCCTCATGGAATACGTCTGCAGTGAAAACATAAAATTCCGTGTCGTCGTCCTTCCATGCATCGGGAGATAGTCCCGCCTTTCGGCAGAGGTGGCAGAGGGTTTCTACCCTATCCCATCCTTGTTCAGTTGCAACCTGGGGGAGAAATACAGCGCTGGCAAGTCCTTTGCGTATCATAATACCCTCTTTGCCTACGACAAATTCATCCGGTCTGTTTATCTTTTTCGTTTGGCTCAAAACCGAAATCTCAATGGTAATATCCGGAATTTCCTTGGCTTCTACGGGACTAAATCTCCAGTCGTTAGCGGATGAGTTAATTGTGTTTTCAATTACGGCATGGGAGAGGGGACTCTTGGGTATTATATAACCAATACAACCACGAAGTTCACCGTGTTTTTTTAATGTTACAAACACCCCGTATTTTTCTTTTAGTTTAGGAGTAACTTCGTATTCTATTTTGTCTAGTTTTGGAGGGGAACCGGTTTTTATATAGGTTTCTAAGGTATTTCTGGCCAGTGACAGCAACAGCGTTTTTTCTTTGTTGGTTAAACAGAAGAACTGGTTATCGTCCAGTGTTTCTGTTTTTGGGATATAATGTCCAGATTTGATTTCTGAAGGTTTTGTGAATATAACGGATACGTAACTTACAGAAAATGAAAAATCATTGGATTGATGTCCCGATGTATCATAATTTAAAATCTCGCCTTGCGCTTCTCTGGGTAATAATTTTAGCAGTAATGCAATCGGAATTATACCGCAAGCATTAATACCTGTTTCCTTTCTATATATCCTTAGTCCGTCAAAATCTTTAGAAAGAATTTTGTCAAATGCACCGTAGTCCAGTGCGCGGATATTCTTTTCTATATCCTTCTTGAAAGGGACATAGCCATATCCCTCGCCGTAGTGGGTAAAATCAGAACTTACTACTAAAAGCGTTTTATCATCCATTAATGGTCGGATAGTGTCGGCAACTTGGTCATAGTCATTGTCTATTAACACACCGATTATAATAGGGACCACTTTAAATGTGTTTATGGCCGTTTGTAAGAAGGGTAACTGAGTTTCTAATGAGTGTTCCCCTTTGTAAGCGCCTTCATAAGATCCAAAAAGTTTAATAGCTTGATGGGAAGCATCGGGTTTTGATTCCTTAGAGGTATTGAGGAGTTGATTACAGGCATCCTCGTCAACGGGAATAACACCTAAAGGTGTTTTAAAGTTTTTTACCTTAAGAATAGAGACGCCTCGAAACCGCTTGCCACTCATAAAGTGGCTGGGAGCCAGGATAATAACCCTATTAAATCCGGCATCTTTAATAGCGCTGTATCCATAGGCTGCCACCTGGCCAGAATATTGATATCCTGCGTGAGGTGAGATGATGGCAACTGGTTTACCTTTTAGCGATTGTTTGGGTATCTTTTTAAGAAAGGTATTTATCTGTTCTTTCAAGACCGTTTCGTTGCCAGGATAGAAACGTCCGGCTACTTGGGGTTCCCATAGCTGTTGTAGTTCAGCTTCAGCAAACAGTATGGATGGAGTTAATATAATAATTAAGAGAGACATTAACAAGATTGATGATTTCATAACATTTTCCCTTATTTGAATAATTTTATGAGTATAAAACTCCCAACAAGGATTACTACAAAAGCTATAGAAATAACGTTAAAGTATTTGTCTATGAAACTCTTAATTTTGGGTCCGAATAGGTAAACAAGCCCTGCCACAATAAAAAATCTCCCGGAACGGCTGACGGCCGATGCAATAATAAATGTCCAGAAATTGATCTTACACACGCCTGCCGCAATGGTAAAGACCTTATAGGGGATGGGTGTGAATCCGGCAATGGCTACGGCAGCGAAGGCGTTGGCGTTATACTTATCTTTAACATAGTTAAATTTATCCGTTACACCATAAAGGTTAAGGATAGGTAGTCCTATATGTTCAAAGAATTGGTATCCGATAAAATAACCAAAACATCCGCCTAAAACAGACCCTACCGAGCAGATTGCTGCATATTTGAAAGATTTTTTTGGTAGTGAAAACGCAAGCGCCATTAGGAGTACATCCGGTGGTATCGGGAAGAATGAGGATTCACAAAAAGCTAGTGCAAAAAGTGCAATGGACCCATAAGGAGTATGGGCCCAGTGTAACGTCCACTCATAAAGCCTTCTGTGTAAACCTGCTTTCTTAACGTGAGGTAATTCTATTTGTTCTGTATGATTCATGCATGCTCCTTAAAGTGAGACTAAACAGAGATTGGTTTTATATTTTTCTGAATTAACATCGTAGCACAAACTCCATTTCCAGTCACCAATTTTTTGTTACGATAAATTTTTCCTACACCACATGAGGGGCTTTTGCTTTTCAGGTATGCTTTTTTGATATTGAAAAGCGTAACCAACTTTTCAGTTTCGGCAGTGCCCTTAATAAATTGGGACGTGACATCGGCGCCAACCTCGTTGATTACCCTCGCCCTTCCTTCTAATACGTCCATTCCATCGCCATGGGTAATCCAGGCGCGATATCTTGGTGTAGGTAGCCCACCAAGTTGTTCCGGACAAAAAGGAACAGTATGGGTGTTTTTTAGAGAAGAGATGAGAGATTCGGTTGCCTTTGATCGTCCGTTAAAACGACAGTTCAAACCCAAAAGACATGCACTGACCAAAATCATGTGGTACAAAAGTAGTTTAAGTGAGGAAGGCAAAAACAGTTAACGACACAAAAAATTTCAACATAATGTCAGATGAAAGTCAAGTGAAATCTAAATAACGCGGAAGAGTTTTAGTTTGACAAAGGAAAGCTTTTCGCTATAATAAAAAGGCTTAATATTATATAAAACAAGAATAGTTTACATTTAGGAAAATAACCACTTGCGTAGTGATAAAATTACCAAGGGACTCGAACGTGTTCCAGCCCGGGCGCTCTTATATGCAACTGGTCTTAGTAAAGAGGATTTAGGCAAACCTTTTATTGGGATTGCAAGCAGCTTCACAGATCTTATTCCCGGTCATATACACATGCGGTCGCTGGAAAGAGCGATCGAAAAAGGAATTCATGCAGGCGGTGGGATTAGCTTTATCTTTGGCGTCCCAGGCATTTGTGATGGAATTGCAATGGGACACGAAGGAATGCATTATTCCCTTGCATCAAGAGACCTTATTGCCGATATTATTGAATGTGTAGTGAATGCACACTGCCTGGACGGGCTGGTAATGCTGACAAACTGTGATAAAATTACTCCGGGCATGTTGATGGGTGTTGCCAGACTAGACATTCCGGGGATTGTTGTGACTGCAGGTCCGATGATCTCAGGCCGATCTGGGAAACAGAAGCTGTCTTTAGTAAAAGACACCTTTGAAGCGGTGGGAAGAAGGCGTAAGGGGGAGATCACAGACGATCAGCTATCCTGTCTTGAGATGGAGGCATGTCCTGGTCCTGGTTCATGTCAGGGACTTTACACTGCAAATACCATGGCGTGTGTGTCTGAGGCGTTAGGGATGTCGTTGCCTCGGTGTGCTGCAGCATTGGCGATCTCTTCTGAAAAAGAAAGGATCGCCTATAAGAGTGGGCAGCAGATCGTGGAGTTGGTTAGAAAAGGTGTTACTGCCAGAAAAATTATGACTCGAAAGGCCTTTGAGAATGCTATTATGGTTGATATGGCGCTCGGCGGCTCTACAAATTCATGTTTACATATCCCTGCTATTGCTAAAGAGGCTAGTGTAGAAGTTGATTTAAAATTGTGTGATGATATTAGTAAGAGAACTCCGCATATAACAAGCTTGCAGCCAGGCGGTGAATATTTATTAGAAGATTTATATTATGCGGGTGGTATCCCGGCTGTTATGAAACGTTTATATAACGACTTGAACGATGGTTTATCAGTTAGCGGTTTAAGTATAAAAGAAATAGCAAAGAAAGCAGAAGTTTGTGACGAAGATGTTATCCGTTCAAAAGAAAAGGCATATCATAAGGAAGGTGGAATTGCCGTTTTGTACGGAAACTTGTCGCCCAATGGCGCTGTGATCAAACAGAGCGCTGTATCCGCGAAGATGATGCAGTTTCGGGGTAAGGCGAAGGTGTTTGACAGTGAAGAAGCTGCGATGAATGCCATTATGAATTCGCAGGTCAAAGAAGGGATGGTTGTAGTGATACGATACGAGGGGCCACGTGGGGGGCCTGGGATGAGAGAAATGTTAGCGCCTACAGCAGCGCTTGTAGGAATGGGTTTGGGGGAATCGGTGGCGCTGGTTACCGATGGGCGTTTTTCGGGTGGCACCCAGGGTCCTTGTATTGGACACGTGTCTCCAGAGGCAATGGTTGGTGGTCCTCTTGCGATGGTGGAGGATGGTGACGAAATAGTCCTAGACATACCAAATCGGAAATTAGATATAAATATTGCAAAAGAATTGCTCGCAAAGCGTAAGGCGAAATGGACGCCTCCTAAACCAAAGATTACACAGGGCATGCTGGCTAGATATGCAAGATGTGTGACATCTGCGGATAAAGGGGCGGTGTTAGTAGCGGAATAGCAAAGGTCTTGAGGGGATGTTTTGCGTATTTAAAACCTTCTGTATCAGGATTGCTACCCGGTGGTGTAATGGTAACACTAGAGATTTTGGTTCTCTCATTGGAGGTTCGAGTCCTCCCCGGGTAGCCATTGTATTTTATAGCAGTGGAGAAGTTTATTTAATTTTGCATTTTTTATTGAATGTCATGAATGATGGGAAAAGCCACAGCGGTCATTCTTGCTGCAGGAAAAGGGACGCGTATGCGGTCTGCCAGGCCCAAGGTGCTCCACGAGGTGTGTGGGATAACCCTTTTGGAATGTGTGATTGAGGCTGTGCAAAATGCAGGAATTTCGCAGATAATTGTAATTGTAGGAGATAAAAAAGAAGAAGTAAAAGATAGTCTTAAAGGAGTATCTGTCAAGATTGTAGAACAGCAGGAGCAGTTGGGAACGGCACAGGCTGTCCTGTCTGCCAGGCATCTTCTTTCAGGCCTTACAGACGTCGTCATGGTCTTAAATGGTGATGCCCCTCTCATTAAGCCAGGGACGCTGAAAAAACTGATTGTCGCAAATGCTGAGAATGATGCGGACATGACATTATTAACGGCCTTCTTAGACAAACCCGAAGGATACGGTCGGATTTTAAGGGATACCCATGGGTGTATAAAAGGAATTATAGAAGAGAGCGAGACGGATGCAGACGAATTACAAATCAAAGAAATCAACGTAGGTATGTATGTTTTTAAGGTAAAATCCCTTTTGGAAGGATTAGCTGAAATTGCACCTCGCAATAAAAAGGGTGAGTTTTATTTGACTGACATTATTTCGATCTTTTACCATAAAGGAAAAAGAATTGAGGGGCTTGAGAGTGTAAATACTACTGAGGTGTTAGGGATAAACACTCAGCGGGAATTGGCGGCTGTCAACCAAACAAGACGTAATGAAATTGTACGTTATTTTATGGATAAAGGTATAACCATTGTTGACCCTGCAAATACGTTTATTGAAAGCCACGTCGAAATTGGTGAGGGAACAAAGGTGAATCCTTTTACTTATATTTGTAAAAATGTAGTTATTGGCCAACGATGTTGTATCGGCCCTTTCGCATATATAAAGGCAGATGCAAAGATAGAGGATGATGTTGAGGTTTCTGGTACGGTGGATAAAGCGGGTCTTTTTTCCAGGATAGAAGGATAACCATGGATAAAAAAAGAAGGCTGGAGGAAATAAACCACTTAAAGATTTTTTCAGGAAATGCGAATCCTGCTCTGGCAAAGAAAATTTGCGAACATCTGTCAATTGAATTGGGAAATGCGTATGTGGGCCGATTTCCCGATGGCGAAATTGACCTGAAAGTAAATGAGGATGTTCGTGGCGCCGACGTGTTTTTGGTGCAGCCGACGTGTCCTCCTGTTAATGAGAATTTGACTGAACTGCTTATATTTATTGATTGTCTGAAAAGGGCATCGGCTGCACGCATTACAGCCGTACTGCCGTACTATGGGTATGCAAGAAAGGATAGAAAAGACGAGGGGCGAGTACCTATAACCGCAAAATTAGTTGCGAACATTATAACTGAGTCAGGCGCAGACCGTGTGCTTACCATGGATTTGCATGCCGCTCAAATTCAGGGGTTTTTTGATATCCCTGTAGATCATTTGCTTGCCTTTCCTGTAATATCAAAATATTTCGAAAGGTTAGTTTCGTCAGACCTGGTAGTGGTGACTCCAGACGTTGGGGGTATAAAACTGGTCAGAAATTATTCCAAGAAATTGGGGATAAAAATGGCTATTGTGGATAAGCGAAGGGTAGGCCCTGATGAGACTGAAATTGGATTCGTAATAGGCGACGTAACGAATAAAAATGTGGTAATGATTGACGATTTAATTGCTACCGGAGGTTCGATTGCTCAGGCAGCGAATGTGCTCAAAGAACGGGGTGCAAAAGATATTTATGTGGGTGCAACCCATCCCGTGTTCTGCGGGTCTGCAGTAGAAAAACTGTCAGCTGCACCCATTAGAGAAATCGTAGTAACCGATACAATACCTCTTTCAGAGAAGGCAAAGGGATTGAACAATAAAATAAAGGTACTGTCTATTTCTGAACTTTTAGGAGATGCGATAATGAGAATTCACCGTCATGAATCAGTGAGTTCTCTGTTTGTTTAAATTTTGTTTTTGGGAGTAAAAATAGATGAAAATCTTGGAATTAAAGGCGGAAAAAAGAACAACAAGGGGCAGTAAGGCTGTTAAAAAGCTTAGAGAGTCTGGACAAATCCCAGCGATATTATATGGGCATAAACCGGATAATGTTATGCTTTGTCTGAACGAACACGATTTTACACGCATCCTTCATTCTGGGACAAGGATGATTAATTTAACCGTTGATAATAAGAAAGAATCTGCGCTTATAAAGGATGTTCAATATGATAATCTCTTAGACCGTGTACTTCATGTAGATTTCTCGCGGATTGATTTAACGGAAAGGGTAAAACTGCGAGTGCCGCTTGAGGTGCATGGAGAGCCTGTGGGAGTGAAGGAAGGCGGTGTGTTAACCCACGTCATGAAGGATGTAGAAATAGAATGCCTTCCAACTGCTATCCCTGAGAAAATAAAAGTAAACATATCTGAACTGGGAATAGGTAAGGCGATTCACGTTAAGGAATTGCCCGTACTGGAAGGTATTCAGTATATATCAGAGACTGAATTAGTTGTTGCATCTGTGCACCAGATTGTAGAGGCAAAAGCCGTATCAGAAGAGGAATTGCTGGCCGAACCAGAAGTCATTACCAAGAAACCAAAAGAGGGAGAAGAAGAATCTGCAGAGGCAGCAAAAAAGACTTAACGCGGTATGCGATCAATGAAGATTATTGTTGGTCTGGGCAATCCTGGGGAAAAATATTTGAAGACGAGACACAATTGGGGCTTTATGGTAATAGATCGGCTTGCACAGCAACTTGAAATGGAGTATACTCAAAAAAAGTTCCAGTCCCTCTTTTGTAAGAAGTATGTGGATCAGGAAGAGGTTATCCTGTTAAAACCGCAGACGTTTATGAATTTGAGCGGAGTCGCCGTGAAAGAAGCTGTAGATATGTATAAATGCTCGCTGCAGGATCTCATGGTCATATGCGATGATCTGGACATGCCCCTGGGGAAAATACGCATTAGACGCAGTGGTGGGTGTGGGGGGCATCGGGGGCTAGAATCTATAGCAGACAGCTTGGGTTCTACAGATTTTTCTCGTTTAAGAATTGGGATAGGGCGCCCCCCTGCGGATGGAGATCCGAGTGATTATGTCCTCTCCCCTTTTTCTAAAGAAGAAGAGCACATGAAAGAAGAAGCAATTGAAAATGCCTATCAGGCATTAAAAACCTGGATATTTGAAGGCATCGAGGCTTGTATGAATAAATTTAATTGACCTTTTGTTGTGTATAGACTTGTCCTCGTGAAAACGGGGAAAGGTATAAATAGTTTTGTATTTTATAGTATGAATGTCAAAAGCAGGAGGAATAGAATTTGAGAATGTACGAAGGGTTGTTTTTAATTGATAATGCTCATGCCAGCACAGAGTGGGATAATGTGGTCAAACACATTCAGGATATTCTGCAAAAGAACGGTGCGGAGATACTAAAAACCGAAAAATGGGGCGAAAAAAAATTGGCATATAAGATCAAAAGTCATAAACGCGGGACGTACCTGTTGATCCATTTTAATGCTAAAAATTCAGCCATCACACCGATTAGAAAGAATTTCCAACTTTCTGATTATATTGTACGTTTTTTGATTGTAAAAGACGATAAGATTGAGGATTTATCTCAGATAGGAGCAGTTGCACCAGCAGTAGAAAAGGATGTTAATAAAATACCTGAGATACCGGTCGTGGATATGTTGGTTGAAAACGATGTGTCTGTTTAAACTTGCACAAGAAGCATAGGATTTTAAAGACGCAGGCCGTACTTTGTGGTTCGCAAAACCTGATAGAAACTCTATGTAAAAATGAATTTGTAAAGTAATTGTTATAATAGATTTTTTGATAGGAGTAAGGTATGGCAAGTCTTAACAAAGTGTTTCTTATGGGGAACCTCACCCGAGATCCGGAGTTGAGATACACCCCGGCAGGATTAGCGGTTGCAAGCTTTGGAATAGCGATCAATAGGGCTTGGACTGCTAAAAGTGGGGAGCAGAAGGAAGATGTGTGTTATGTTGAAATCAATATCTTTGGGCGCAGAGCGGAAGTTGTAGGCGAATATTTTAGTAAAGGGAATCCGATTTTTATTGAAGGGCGGTTGCAATTTAATCAATGGGAAACTAAGGATGGACAAAAACGAAGTACGCTCCGTGTTGTTGCTGATAATTTCCAATTCATTGGGGTATCGGCTAAACGTCCTACAGAAGAAACAGGCTCATCACCCAAAGAGGGAAAATCACCTAACATGACGCCTGAAGATGTCAATCTTGATATTAATAATGAAGAAATACCATTTTAGTCTTGTCCTCGTGAAAACGGGGAATAGTTTCATAGAATTTTCATAGAAGGATAGAAATGTATGAGTAAAAAAGAGTTTAATAAAACGAGTAAGTGCCGGTTTTGCAGGATGGGTGTTGATGAAGTGGATTACAAAGATTCGATATATTTACCGAAGCTTGCAACTTCTCAAGGAAAGCTTTTTTCGAGAAAACGTTCTGGAAACTGCGCCCATCACCAACACTCGGTGAAGGTTTCTATTAAAAGGGCGAGGTTTATGGCGCTACTTCCGTATGTGGCCTAGGAGGATATAATCATGGAATTGTTGTTGAAGAAAAATGTAGATAAGCTTGGCAGAATTGGCGACATTGTGAAAGTAAAGAAAGGGTATGCCAGAAATTATTTGCTGCCCAAAGGGTTAGCCACGAATGTTTCTCCTGCCAATTTAAAGCAGATAGAAAAAGAAAAGATAAAGATGGAGTTGCTATTGAAGGAAGAAAGGGGGCGGTTGAAGGAGGTATTAGAAAAACTTTCTACGGCTTCCTGCACGATTCCTGCAAAGGCAAACGAAGAAGGTAAACTCTTCGGTTCTGTCACGTCCGTTCATATCGCAGAGGCGCTGGCAAAGGGGGGGTATCCTGTAAATGAAGATATGGTGAAATTGGATAGTCCAATAAAAGTCTGTGGTGAGTTTGAAGTCACGATTGCCCTGAATATAGAGATGCAAACGAAGTGTAAGGTAACAGTGGTGAATGAGGATGTGATTCAGCCAGAGAAGGCATAGTTTCTTTATAACAGTTCAGATCACCGCAGAGAATGTTGATATCGCAGAGGTTATTAGAGAATAGACAGAGAAAGTATGCGGTTTTTTCCCTCCCCCTTTATCCCCCTCCGCGAGGGGGGCAGGGGGGGAGGGATCCGCATTTATCAGCGTCCTTTGCGGTGAACTATTACGTTTTTTTAAGGTAGTGACTGATGGTTGTTGAGTCCATACTTGAACGCACGATGCCTCAAAGTATTGAGGCTGAAATGAGTGTCCTGGGCGCAATGATACTGGATAACGAGGTTATTAACCTTGTTATACCGATATTGAATAAGCTGAGTTTTTACAAAACGGCGCACCGGGAACTATATCAGGCAATAGTTGATATCTATGATAAGGGACAGCCAGTTGATTTAGTTGTTCTTCGGGAGGAACTGAAAAAGCGTTCGCTGTTGGAAAAAGTTGGCGGTGTGGAATACTTGATGGAATTGGAAGAGGCCGTCCCCACAATAGGAAATGTAGAATATTATGCGAATATAGTACGTGAGAAAGCTATAAAAAGAAATCTGATAGAAGTTGCAGCTACCATACAAAAACAGTCCTTCGAAGAGTCCACAGATACCGAGCATTTGTTGGATGCCTCGGAACGGGCTATCTTTGATATCACCCAAAGGAAATTTAATACCGCATCGACAAAGCTAAACGAAATCCTTAAAGAAACCTTCAGCCGCATTGAAAATCTCCATGACAGACAAAGCAGATTGACAGGATTGTCTGCCGGATTTTATGATTTGGATGATATTACCTGTGGATTGCAACCATCGGAACTTATAATCGTTGCGGCAAGGCCAAGTATGGGGAAGACAAGCCTCGTGCTGAATGTAGTAGAACACGTGGGGGTGGTAGAAAAAAAGCCGGTCGTGATATTTTCCTTAGAAATGTCAGCACAGCAGGTGGCGCAGAATATGCTTTGCTCTCATGCGCGGATAGATGCGCACAAATTGCGAATGGGTTTTTTAGATGATAAACAGTGGAGTGATCTTTCTTATGGACTTGGGTCACTTTCAGAGGCGCCAATCTTTATAGACGATACCCCTGGTCTTACTGTGCTGGAAATGCGTGCAAAGGCACGCAGGTTGAAGGCGCAATATGATATTCAACTGGTTGCTGTGGATTATTTACAGTTGATGGAGTCTTCGCGAGAGGAGAATCGTCAGCAGGAAATTTCAGTAATTTCAAGACGTTTAAAATCACTTGCCAGAGAATTGAAGATACCGGTAATTGCCGTATCTCAACTAAATAGATCTGTGGAATCAAGAGAGGGACACAGGCCCAGGATGTCAGACTTGCGTGAATCGGGATCAATCGAACAGGATGCAGATGTTATTGTTCTTTTGCACAGAGATAATTATTACGATCCTGATAAGGATAATACAGCGGAACTTATTATTGCAAAGCAGCGCAATGGGCCGACAGGGGTGGTAAAGTTGACGTTTCTGTCGCACTTTATGCGTTTTGAGAGTTTAGCCTCTATGGGTAACAAATGAAACTGAATAGGGTTTTATTGCAGGCAACGAGCATTATCGTAGCGCTTGTTATAACCTTATATTTCAGCTTTGTAAAGGTAGCTTATGCTGAAACTCAGGGAAAGATAACCCATATTATTAAAAAAATTGAAATCAAGGGCAATCAACGAATAAGTACGACCGCAATAAGAAACAGTATTCGCGTGAAAGACGGCGATCCTTATGATCCGCAACTGGTAAGTCAGGACGTGGATGCGCTTTGGTCGTTAGGGTTCTTTGACAATATAGGAGTCGAACTTGAAGAACTGAGAGATGGGCTGAAGGTTGTGTTTCTCGTCACTGAACGCGCAGTAATTGACGAGATACAATTTCAAGGCAATAAAAAGTTTAAGACCAAAAACCTGAAGAAACAAATCGGGATAAAAGAGGGGGATTATATAAAGCCCTATCTCCTGAAACTAGACGAAGACAAGATTAAAGAGCTTTACATTAAAAAGTGCTTTTATCGGGTATGGGTACATGCGGAAAGCAAACTAATAGATGGTAAAACGGTCGTTGTCTTTAACATTGAAGAAGGTCCCAAGATTCGCATTGCAGAGATAAGGTTTACGGGTAACAAAAACTTTAATCGTAGAAAACTCCTAAAGCAGACGGAAAGTCGCCAGAAGCGTTTTCCTGCATTTATATTTCCTGGCCGGTTTGAGCAAAAAAAGTTTGAATCCGATATTGTTAAAGTAAAAGAATTTTACATGAATAATGGGTGGTTGGATGTCGATGCCGGGTGGGATATAACCTATAGCGAAGACAATACCAGGATGTTCTTAAATATTCATGTAAAAGAAGGTGAAAGATATTATGTCGAAAACTTACGAATACATGGGGAAACGCTTTTTACAGAGGAAGAATTAAAGGAGAAATTAAAATTGAAAGAAGGCGGGCCTTTCTTTTTTAATGCGGTCGAAAAAGACGCATACCAACTCCGTTTGACTTATGGAGAACAGGGATATATTGCCGCCTCTGTTAAAGAAAAACACACCTTTAGCTCCGAAGGCACAAAAGTGGATGTCTCTTTTAACATAGAAGAGAAAGACAGATATTATATCGAAAAGATTAAAATATCAGGAAATGATAAGACGAGAGATAACGTTATCCGGCGGCAGGTGACATTTTATCCCGGTGAAAGGCTAGATACAGAAAAAATACGCGACAGTCAGAGACGTCTTACAAATACCGGATATTTTGATATGGAATCGGGCGCGCCTGCAGGGTTTAATTTCGAACCTGGTTCTGAACCCAACAAACAAAACGTATTAATAGATGTGAAAGAAGGAAGGAGCGGCATGCTGCGGTTTGGCGGTGGTTACGGTGCAAACATTGGAGCATTTGCTGATATCTCTTATACCGATAGAAATTTTGATGTCTTTGATGTGCCGAAAAGCTGGAATGATTTACTGCAGGGTAATGCCTTCCGTGGAGCGGGCGAGATCTTAACTTTGCGTTTTAGTCCCGGTTTTCAGAGGACAGACTTCCTGTTATCATTAACCAATCCCTCAGTATTCGATTCTCCTTACAGTGCCGGCGTGAGTTTATTTAATTATATTAGAAGGTTTACAGAATATCAGCAACAAAGCACAGGTTCGAGGGTTTCTGTAGGAAGAGAAATTCAGAGGGATTTTTTTGTAAGGTTAAGCCCGGAGTTTGATATTATCGATATTGAAAGGCGGGATGATGAGGAAGATGAATCCCAGGATGTCCTGGATGTGGAGAGAAGTCATTTGAAGGCTGGCATTACGTTATCAGCGAATATGACGAGAACTGATAATATATATATGCCGTCAAAGGGGTATGAAGGTGAATCTTCTCTTGAATTTGCCGGGTTGGATGTGGATATAGCAAAGTTTAAATTCCAGACGACAAAATACAACACGCTCTTTGAAATACCTAAATGGGGTAAACATGTTATTGCATATGGAGGTACTTTTGGTATTGTAGAGCCAACGTCTGGGAGTGAAGTTCCTATATTTGAAAGGTTTTTTGCGGGCGGTTACGGCTCTCTGAGAGGATTCCAGTTTAGAGGTATAGCGCCTGTTGATGAAAAGACAGGGGACCAAGTTGGCGGAGAGATATTGGTTGTAATGAATACAGAATACCTTGTTCCCATATATAAGGATATTATTCGTGCCGCAGTTTTTGTTGACACTGGAAAGGCGGATGAAAAAGTCCGTGATATTAATTTCGATCACTTCAGATTATCAACGGGTGTTGGATTAAGATTGAATGTTCCTTTTCTCGGTCGTTCTACGATAGCGATTGATTACGGCATTCCCGTTGTAAAAGAGGAAGGGGATGAGATTCAGGCATTTTCGTTTAATTTCGGAGGAGGCAGCAGCTTTTAATTATGAAATTAGAAAAATCATGTAAAAAGAATAGGGGAAAGATAAAGGTTGTTTTTGGAGTTATTGCAAGCATTTTGTGTCTGTGTTTGTTTAGTTTGGGTGATTTACAGGCAAAAGAAGCGGGGGGAGTCAGCGCGCCTTCAAGGGATATAAAGATAGGGGTGGTTGATTTAAACGTGGTATTTGAGAAATATGAAAAGCGAAAAGCGTTTGATGCGCAGTTGAAAGAACAGGAAAAGCAGTATCAAAAAATTATCAATGACAAGAAGAAAGAACTGGTAAGTTTAAATGAAAAGATACAGTTGTTGGATTTGGGTAGTGAAGCCAGAAAAAAGGACGAAGAAACCTTTGAAAAAAAGAATATGGAGTTTGAATCCTACGCGAAATTTGCTGAGAAGAGCATCATGAAAAAGTATAAGGACTATTTTGGAAGTATCTATACAGAAGTCTGTAAAGAAGTAGAAGATATCGGTAAGCGTGAACAATATGATTTGATTATTAAAAAGGAAGAGCCTGAACTCCAGAGTGGAGGAATTTCTGAATTACAGTTTAAAGTTGGGATAAAAACAGTTTTGTATCATTCTGAATCAGTTAATATCACAAATCATGTGATTGATAACTTAAACAAAAAATATTCCGAAACGAGCAAAGGAAAGTAGTTTGTGGACAGCGCACA
>Ga0209324_10001160_pt1 | contig 18082 bp, 19 predicted proteins | sample Rifsed19ft3_FD_184015 | JGI IMG/M metagenome (GOLD analysis project Ga0209324, IMG submission 184015) | Soil microbial communities from Rifle, Colorado, USA - sediment 19ft 3 (version 2) | ecosystem: Environmental > Terrestrial > Deep subsurface > Rock core/Sediment | place: Rifle, Colorado...
TACAAAGGCTTATCGGGAGGGCATTGAGGTCTGTTATAGATTTAAAATCACTGGGTGAGAGGACTATATGGATTGACTGCGATGTAATACAGGCAGATGGGGGAACCCGTACCACATCTATCACAGGAGCATGTGTAGCACTTTATGATGCTCTTTGTCATATGAAAAGAGAAAAGATGATAACAGATATACCATTAAGGGATTTTGTAGCGGCTACCAGTGTGGGTATAGTCAATGGAAAGATGCTCCTTGACCTTAATTATGAGGAGGATTCAAGGGCTGATGTGGATATGAATGTGGTTATGACAGGGAGCGGTAAATTTATTGAAATTCAGGGGACGGCAGAGAGGGTTCCATTTTCAAAAGATGATATGGATTCTCTGACAAAATTGGCAGTTAAGGGAATCAAGGAATTGATAAAGATACAGAAGTCAGTCATTGGAAGTCGATAGTCGATAGTCAGTAGTCAGATAAATATTTGACTTCCGACTGCTGACTTTTGACTATTGACTGACTTTTTATGGAGCTTGTAATTGCTACAAAGAATAAAGGGAAGATAAGAGAAATTAGAGAGGCGTTGAAAGATGTCAACATAAAGGTTTCATCTCTTGATGAAATGGGATTGGATATTGAAATAGACGAGAATGGCAAGACATATAGTGACAATGCTGTAAAGAAAGCAATAGAAGTGGCAAAGGCATCAGGGAAGATTTCATTAGCAGATGATTCGGGGTTGGAAATTGATGCTTTGGGAGGAAAGCCGGGTATAAACTCATCTCGTTTTGCAGGGGCTGATGTAGATGATAGAGAGAAAAATCTAAAAGTCCTTGAAATGATGAAAGATGTTCCCCAAGGGAAGAGAGGCGCAAGATTTAGATGTGTAATAGTAATTGCAGAGCCTGAAGGAGGAATACATACATGCGAAGGTGTGTGTGAAGGAGAGATAGCAGAGGAAATCAGAGGAGATAAAGGTTTTGGATATGACCCTATTTTCGTTCCAACGCAAAGTACTGGAACGGGCAAAGAATACGGCAAGACCTTCGGAGAGCTTGGGTCTGAGGTAAAAAGCAGGATAAGCCATAGAGCAAAGGCAATTGAAAAGGCAAAGGAAATAATTACCTCTTTAAAATCCTGCCTCCCTTTACTCTTGTATGCTCCCCATCTTTTACGGTTATATTACCATTTATAATTACATATTCTATTCCTTTGGGATAATTTTTTGGAGATTTGTAAGTAGTGGTATCTGATATAGTATCAGGATTGAATATCACAAGGTCGGCAAAATATCCCTCTTTTATAATTCCTCTATCTTTTATACCGATTCTCTTGCATGGAAATGAGGTCATTTTATAAATTGCAGTCGGAAGGTCAAACAGTTTTTCATCCCTGCAATATTTTCCTAATACTCTTGGGAAAGTGCCAAATGTCCGAGGGTGAGGAAACCCTAATCCTAATACCCCGTCAGTAGAGCGGGCGCCGCTGTCTGAGCCTATCATTACATAATCCTTTCTTAAAATTTTTTTCATATTATCTTCGTTCATAGAAAAGTATATTGCATCAACCTCCATATTTTCCTCAATTAAGATATCAAAAATAAAATCTAATATTCCTCTTTTCTCACCCCATGCCCCACGCCCCATGCCCCACGCCTCTTTTACACTCTTACCCTCTACACTCTTATTCTTATCTGTTACCACCTGAGAAATCATTACACTATCCCAGTAACCATCAGATGGATGCTTTTTTAATAGGTCATCCATTATATCAGTTCTTGCTTTGCTATCTTTAAGCCTCTCTATTGCCTTCTCCTTTCCACCATCAAAGACCCAATCAGGCAATACTGCCTGAAGTCCTGTATTTGCAGCAGTGTAAGGATAGCGGTCACAGGTAATATCAATGCCATCATCAATAGCAGACTCAATCAGTTCAAATACCCTGTCAAGTTTTCCCCAGTTCTCCTCACCGAATGTTTTTAAATGGGATATCTGAAGACGGACACCTGATACCCTCGCAATATCTATTACCTCTTCTATGGACTCTATCAGCGTTCTCCCTTCACTCCGTATATGGGTTGTAAATATGCCTCCCCTTTTTGCTACAATTTTACATAAATTTGCTACTTCATCCTTTTTTGCAAAACATGATGGCGTATAGGCAAATCCTACAGACATTCCAACAGCACCTTCATCCATTGCCTCCTCAACAATCTTTTCCATCTTTTTCATCTCAGCCGATGATGGCTCTCTGTCAACAACTTCCATTACAGACGCCCTTATAGTATTGTGTCCTATAAGCTGACAGTAATTTAATGAGATGCCATTCTCTTCAATCTTTTCGTTGTATCCTTTAATATCTGTCCAGTTAAGGTCAAGTCCAAACTGTTCTTTATAGCTCTTTCCCCTCTCCAATAGGGGACTTCCGAAGATTGGTGATGCTGAATATCCGCAGTTCCCGCCAACCTCTGTTGTAACACCCTGTCTGACCTTGCTCTGGGCAAGAGGGTCTATTAAAAGGTAATAATCGGAATGGGAGTGAATATCTACAAAACCCGGAGAGAGGCATAACCCCTCACCACGGAGTTCAGCGTTTGGAGTTTGGAGTTTGGAGTTAACAACTCCAATCTTTGCTATCTTATCCCCTTTTATCCCTACATCGGCGATAAAAGGCTCGCCGCCACTCCCATCATATATTTTTATATTTTTGATTATTAAATCGTACATATAATTTGATTTTATTCTGACTTCTGGCTTCTGACTTCTGTATTCTGCATTTTATACAGTCTCTTATAATTTTCATAATTTCTTAATACCTTTTTCACATACCCCCTTGTTTCAGGATATGTTATTTTCTCAATAAACTCATCCACTGAAAGAGTGCCGAATTTTTTTATCCACATTTTAACAGCAGTTGGACCTGCATTGTAAGTGGCGAGGGTTAAAATAAGTGCCTGTCTTGAATTAATAGAGGGATTGCTTTTATATGTTTGCAGCAGTTCTGATAGGTAGTAAATGCCCATCTCTATATTTATCTCAGGCTCAAATAAAACCTCATTCTTAAATTCACCGCTCCATTTTGTCCTGTATATCTTCTCTCCTGTCTTTGGTATCAACTGCATAAGTCCATAGGCATTTGCAGATGATATTATCATTTTATTAAATGCACTCTCCTGCCTCATTACGGATAATATCAGTAGAGGGTCAACACTATTTTCTGATGCAGATTTTGAAACAATCTCCCAGTAGCTTAACGGATAATAAAGCCTCCAGAAATCTTCTGTCAATTTGTTTTGCTCCTCTATTTTTAGCCTGCCTATAACATTATTTTGGACAGACATTGAATCAGGATACGACTCTGCCCTTGAGTAGAGTTGGCTAATATAAAATGATACAGGGATATTGTTGTTTCCATTTGGAAGGGGGATAGACTTTATCTCCTCCCTTGCATCTTCTGTAAATCCTATCTCAATGAGTTCATCAGCCTTCTCAATATGAAACTTTACCTCATCGCTAAACTCCCAGTTGACAATTGCGGATTGCGGATTGCGGATTGCGGATTCAATTTCAAATTCCGAATTCCGAATTCCAAATTCCGAATATTGGGTGAGCCTTTCATATCCCCTATGCCCATAATAGGTATATGGATAATTTGCTGTAAGCCTCTGATAGGCATCTGTTGCAATCCCTGTATTGCCAGAGCCTTCCGCCGCTCTTCCCATCCAGTAGAGTGAACTATCAGCATATTGAGAGTCGGGAAATAGCTCAATACATTTTTTAAAATTTTCAATTGCCTTGTGATATTCTCCCTTCTGGTAGCATATCCACCCTATTCTCCATACAGCCTCTTCTGACAGGGCACCTAAGCCGGAAAAGTGTATTAGTTTTAAATATAGCCTGACAGCCTCATCCGATTTACCGTTCTCCTCCTTGATTCTTGCATTTACATATATTGCCCTTCCCGCCCAGATATTTTTTGGGTATCTTGCCACAATGATGTCGTTGTAGGAAGATGCCCTCTTTATATCTCCCTTATTCCAGTAAATCTTGGACATCATATATAAACCTTCAGCAACCTTCAGGCTCTGTGGAAAATATTTAATAAATCTCCTTACGGTCTCTATACATTTTGAATCATCGCCGCTATATTTATACGAGACTGCGAGGTTAAAGAGTGCTGTCTCTCTCAAGGGGTCATCCTTCCACCGTTCTAAAATATCAGCCAATTCTTTTACAGCCTTGTTATAATTTTTCCCATTCATCAATAGCTCAACTCTCTTAATCTCGTCTTTCTTTTCAGGAGGTAGGAATATAATAGACTCATCTTTCTCTAATTCAGAGATTCGGTTAATTGACAACTCTGCAGATGGGTCAAGGGGATAGTTGTAATATAAAAATTGGTAGGCATTATAGGCATCTGTCTTATTCCTAAGCCCTTCAAGAGATTGACCAAGGAGATAATAAGACTCAGCTATTTTCTCATCCAAAGGAAACTCTGTAATGAAATTCTTAAATTCGGTTGAGGCTCTTAAAAAATCGCCAGCCGCAAAAAACACTTTGGCTGTATCAAGTCTTACCCTCGCCCTTAATCGTGTGAGTGGATATTTATTTAAAATTGAATTAAGCGTATCAATGGCTGAATTATATTCACCCTGTTCAAAATATATCTTTGCTATGTTGTATTCGGCATAGTCAGAGAGAGGAGGATATTCTTCGGCGGATTTTTTGAAATATTTCAAGGCATCATCAAAAAGGGTTGACTGATTTGCTTTCCATTCTTCAGAACTTACTTCAGGAGAAGAACTTTGGCTCAAGGCAAGCTTAAGATAGGTATGACCTAAGAGATAATGTATCCTCTTTTCCCAGATTGTTTCTCTGTATCTGTCTCCTATGTAATCAAGTATTTGAATGGCATTATTGTAATCACCCTTTTTTATTAATCTTACAGGCTCCTTTAAAAGAGAATCCCCAGCAAAACAGTAGGCAGTAGGCAGTAAGCAGTAAGCAGTAAGCAGTAGGCAGTAGGCAGTAGGCAGTAATTGCCAATTGCCAATTGCCAATTGCCAACTGGAATCTGTTTTATCTTTGCAAATCATGACACATCCTGTAAATCTGCGTGCTAATATCTTTAATGTTTTCAGCTTCTGTAATATCAATCCATACAGCATCCTTTACACCCCTGAACCATGTGAGCTGTCTCTTTGCAAATCTTCTCGTCTCCTTCTTTACCTCCTGAACAGCAGAATCAAAGTCTATCTTCCCATCCAAATATTCTATCATTTGTGAGTATCCAAGACTTTGGAAGGGTTTTAGATTTTTATCATAACCCATATTTAAAATCTTTTCTGTTTCTTGTAAAAGCCCTGCCGAAATCATCTTATCCACCCTATCCTCTATCTTTTTATATAGTAATTTCCTGTCCATATTGAGGACAAAATACTTCACTTCAAATCTTTCATTCTTTCGTCTCTCGTCTCTCGTCCCTCGTCTCTCCTCCCTGTGAAATTCCGACAGAGGTTTGCCTGTTGAATAGTATACCTCTAATGCCCTTTCTATTCTATATCTGTCTTTTGGATGGATTTTATTTACAGCTTGAGGGTCAACACGCTTTAGTTTCTCATACATTGCCTCTTCCCCTAATTCTTTGAATTCAGATTTTATTCTCTCCCGTGCTTCCTCATCTTTTCTTACACCACAGCCGAGATCATTTATTAGTGCTTTTATATATAACCCAGTGCCTCCTGCTACAACAGGAATTTCCCCTTTTCTGTTTAATTCCTCTGCAATCTTAAAAGCCCTTTCATTAAAATCTCCAGCACTGAAACCCTCATCGGGATTTACAATATCAATTAAATGATGCTGGATCTCTTTTTGTCTTTCAGGGGAGGGCTTTGCAGTCCCTATATTAAAGTATCTATAAACCTGCATGGAGTCAGCACTGATAATTTCCGTATTTAGCCTTTTCGCCAACTCAAAGGCAACATCACTCTTTCCAACCGCCGTAGGACCCGCAATTATTATTAAAGGAATCATTTTCCCCTCCGAATCCTCTCCCCGCTTACTATATCAAAAGATTAAAGGAAAATGAAAGGCTAAAAGGCTTTGAAAATCTGAGGAGGATTTCTTCTTGACTATCTCACCTTTAATTCCTATAATTCATCATAATATTGAATAAACTTAAAAAACAATATTATAGGAGAAATAAATGAAAAAAGAAAAAGAAAAAAAAGACATTAAAGTTCCACCTTATCCGAGACATTCCCTTGAGAAAGCTCTTCGTATTCCGAAGGCAATATTGGAGCAGAACGCTGGGAAAGAATGCACAGATCAAGAATCGTCCAATTATGTTGGGGTAAAGTATAACCGTGGTCATTACTATCTTGAAATAAATTCTGCAATAAAATTCGGATTGCTTGAACGCCCAGAAGCGGGAAAGATTAAACTTACTGAAATTGCACGAAAAATATTGAAGCCACAAGAAAAAAATGATCAGCTTACCGGTTTAAGAGAAGCAGTATTAAAGGCTCCGGTAATTTCAGAAATTGTCTCTCATTACCGTGGTGAAAATCTTCCTGATTCTGTTTTTTTTGATAATGCTCTTACCGATAAGTTTAAAATCCCTGCTGACAAGTTAATCGAATTTAAGGCAATTTTCTTTGAAAGCCTGAAAATGGCGGAATTAATTTCTGATCACGATGGGAAGTATAGAGTTATTGATATTTCTGCAGAATCTTCGGCACATGAGAAAGCCAAAGAGACATTTAAGAAACTAGAAAAAACGACAAAGGTAAAGACCGGCGATACCTGCTTTGTCATGATGCCGTTTGCTGACCCATTAGGTTCATACTATGAAAAAGTTTATAAACCAGCCATTGAAAAGGCTGGTCTGACACCTATTCGGGCTGATAATGAGATTTTTGGAACTGGAAAAATAATAGACCAAGTTTGGACTGGAATTAACTCGGCAAAAGTATTGATTGCAGAACTGACAGATAGAAACCCGAATGTCTTTTATGAATTAGGGTTAGCACATGCCTTGCAGAAACCTGTGGTGTTAATTTCGTCGAATGAAAAAGATGTACCTTTCGATCTTCATCATATCCGGGTAATCTACTATGACGTTACAGATCCTTTTTGGGGAAACAAGCTGATAGAAAAGGTAGCAGAGAATATTCTTTCAGCCATTAAAAACCCCGAAGAGGCAATATTTAAACGTTCTTCAGAGTAACACTCTAACAAGTCATTGGAGATGATCGAGTGCCACAGGAAACTTTTTCAGATGAGCAGAAATTTAAGATTTGTAAATCGTCTTTATGCTCTTTAACATTCTCCAGTGGCATTCGTCACTCAATTCCGCTGTTAGAACTTAACTATTATTGATATTCATTGCTGGGAGAAGGATGCTTAAGAATGTTTCATACAAGTGACAATCTTATATATCCCGAAGATTTCATCAACAATATAATCTGTGGCGATTGCTTAGAATTGATAAAGTTAATTCCAAATAATTCTATAGATGTAGTGCTTACCGACCCGCCATACGGATTAAAGAAAGATGGTGTCAGGGGCGATGCTGATTTAAGTCTTTTTTATAATATTCTTTCAGAATGTGATAGGGTTTTAAAGGATAATAGTTTTTTTATTACATTTTTTAGCACAAAGTTTTTGCCACAATTATTTAAGAACAATCCATTCAATTATTTTTGGCAGATTGTTTTATATTGTCCTGAAGGAAGAGTTAAATCTCCCATTGGACGGACAAAATATATGTCTTGTTTTATCTTTAAGAAAGGAAAATCTAAAATTATTCGCTGGAACAAAGACATATTTATTGATACCCCTGGAAAAATGGTAGAACCTGATGAAGGATATATAGATCATCCAACACCGAAACCCAAACACTTTATAAAAGAAATTTTAAAAATGTTGACAAAAGATAATGACTTAATTTTGGATCCTTTTATAGGGAGTGGAAGCACTGCTGTGGCATGTCTTCAACTTAATAGAAGATTTATTGGTTTTGAAATTGAAGAGAAATATTATAAAATTGCTCTTGAAAGAGTCCAATGGGCATTGGGTTCAGTTACAAAGGTAGAGGAATAATAGTTTAAAATAAGGAGATAAAAATGCCAACAATAAATATGAATAATAATGTAATTGAGCTAACATTAACATCTCCCCGTAGTAAAGTAAGAATTTGCGACGAAAGTGGCAATCACATAAATAAACCCGTTTCAAAAGTGGTTAATTTCGACAATTCTTATATTGAATGGATGATTACAAACGATGAATTGATTCAAATAATAACTCAAAAATTTACGAGAGACGATATTCAGAATTTAATATGTCAATTACGCGAGATAAATATTTCGTTAAGAGATTCTGATTATTATAGTAGGGCAGCACAAAAACAGGGTGTTGGTCAGAATATCGGTGGTTTTTCAGTATATAAGTATGAGGAAATTTTTTATTCATTTGAAAAAAATGTTGATACAAATCTAAAAGTAAAAATAACATTTAAAATGGGAGATTATACTTTAGCTGCACATATGTTCGTACTGATTGGGTTTAATCATCCTAATATAATATTGGAGAATAACGAAGGTAATATTTTAACTAATAATCCGTTGGGATCAGGAGCAAAATGTTGTTGGCGTCCATCCAAACAAAACATTGTTGAAGTAGCGAAGGCATTGGCTCACTCATCAAGAGATCACAAGGATGATATAATCCGATTATTGGAAGGTATAAATTATTAATAGGAGATTACTATGCAAGTCCATTTAGCAGAACATCTTCCAAAAGATGAGATAATCCAATTAGGCAGTTACTATACTCCTGAAAAACTTGTCCAATTGGTTCATGAATTTATAAAACCTTATTTAAAAAACAATAAAAAAGATGTCATTCTGCTTGATAGTGCTGGAGGCTGTGGAGCATTTTTATTCGGCATCAGACATAATGATTATCGGATAGCAGATTGTGATTTAGAAGCATGCAAATTTCTTAAACAATATTTTAATCATCATAATATATTTCATACAAATTCTTTGAAAGGAGTCAATAGAGATAAATATTTAACCCCTTCTTCTGCATTTTTAATAATGATAGGCAATCCTCCTTATAATGATACAACATCAGAATTTAAGAATGGCGAGAAGGGACAAAATATATGTGATGAAGATTTATATGATAGAGATATAGGGGTTTCATTCTTAAAGTCATATCATAAACTTAATGCCGATGTCGTTTGTGTCTTACATCCATTATCATACTTAATAAAGGAAACTAATTTCAACAGATTACGTGATTTTAAAAATAACTACAAGTTGGTCAAAGGAGAAGTATTTTCCAGCGCTTTGTTCCGTGGGACGGGAACAGCAAAATTTCCGATACTGGTAGCTCTATATGAAAAAAATGCAGACGGAATGACATTTGAGGACATTAAGAATTTTAGATTTAATATATTAGATAGTCCCAAAACATTTGTTTTATCTAATTTTAAAACCACTGATGGATATATTAATAAATATCCTCCGCGTAAAAATGACGACCAAAAATCCCCCCTTGGTTTGTATTATTACAGTTTTCGCGATTTTAATTCTTTAAAGAAAAATACCTCTTTTTTTACCAAAGAACATCCTAACGGGATAGTGGTAACATTAGAGAATTTTTATAAGTATTCGTATCTTTATTCGCTGAAAAGTATGTTTAATCCTGAAGATGCATGGTTGTATGGAAATTTATCTCCCCTTGTCCACACAGAAGACGTAGAACAAAATAAAAAACTTTATGTCTCATATGCTATTAAAACTAACAAAGTTTTTAAAAATATGGAAAATTCTATTCTGAAGAAAATTACGGAATATTATAAAATAAAACCCGAAAAAACAGATGATATCTATGAGATGGGAAAAATAATTAAAAATAAGTTGATCAAACTGATTTAGTGGACAAATTAAAGTTCTAACAAAAAAATCCAGCCGACCGCTTACAGCAGCGGCTGACTTCAATCGTTGAACCTGTAGAAAAAGTCTTTAAATCCTCATAAAAACGCCATATAATTACATAGAGCAAAACACTTGACCGCTTAGTAAGGAGAAAGGAGGCATATGGCGAGATATAAAGAATACGATTATACTCAGGGGAAATTCATTCAGGTACACTTTAACAAGCAAATACTTTCCGGGACATTTGAACATACCCTTCATTACCTAATTGATAACGAAATAGACCTATCCATATTTGATGCACGGGACGAAAATGACGACACTGGCGCACCTGCATATGACCCTGCGATACTTCTTAAAATAATATTATATGCCTACTCTCGAAGAAAAATTGCCTGTATTGCTTACAGTATATTTCCCATACATAGGTCGTTACTATAAAAAGGGTGGCGTTTATGAAGATAAAATATTCAAAAGAAGCTGATATTCTTTTAATAGAGCTTAGGGACGGAACTCCTATGGATTCAATAGATTTAAAGGAAGGGGTTATTCTTCATCTTGATGATAAGGGCTTACCACTTGAGATTGAGATACTTGATGCTTCCAAGATAGCAACGCTTGAAGATATAAGTGTAATGACTCCTTTAGAGGTTGCAAGATAGAGAAATTAGGCGATTATTTAATCTTTTCTATAGCAGTAAGACCCTTACTATTAAAGGAATCATCTTCTGATTTATGATTTAGGATTTTAGATTTTGGATTTTAAATCCGAAATCCGACGACCCATTCACTGGATGAGTGCCCCGAAATCCGAAATTATGAGTGGTTTCATTACCATAAGTTCACTCTTCCCATTCTTTATCCCCTCAACCATAACCATCTCTGCCTTAGAATCAATCTTTGGATGGACGAATTGAATTCTCTTTGGCGTAATTTTGTTTTCTGTCATTGTGGATAAGAGTTCTGTCAGTCTATAAGGATGATAGATGATATTTACTGAGCCTAAGTTTTTTACGAGATACCTCCCTGCCTTCAAAAATTCAGAGAGGGTAATCTTTATCTCATGCCTTGCAATCGCCTTTTCTCTATCAGGATTAATCCTACCGTCATTTGCTTTTCTATAAGGAGGATTCCCTGCTACTATATCAAAGTACTCTGCATCAAACATTGATTTAACATCCCGAATATCCCCTTTTATAATCTCAATATAACCACCCCTCTCCCCTCCTTGCGAAGGAGGGGAAAAAGGGGAGGTCTTTTCTCTTGCTATCTTTACAAGACCCTCCTGAAGTTCAAGCCCAACTATCTCAATATCCTTAAACCTCTTTGCCAGAGTGAGAGCAATCACCCCGCTTCCTGTCCCAAGGTCAATTACCCTATCTCCTTTCTGTGCAGTAACAAAATCCGCCAACAAAATCGGGTCAATTGAATGTTTATAAGCCATGTCTTAAATATACAGAAATAGAAGTCCTTTTGCATCTATTTAATGGAGTGTTATAATGGGTTCCATGAAAGCTCCTTTGATAGGCATAACCTCTGACTATAATGAAATTAATGGGCAGAACTCTTTTTTTATAAAGGAAAGTTATGTTACTGCTGTTGAAGTTTCAGGCGGTATTCCGCTTTTGTTATGTCCCACTAAAAATGAGAATAGCATATCAAGATTTATAAACCTGATTGATGGGATTTTAATATCAGGTGGTGGATTTGATATTGATCCAAAACTCTACGGAGAAGAACCTCATCCAAGACTTGGTAAAATTCAGCCCGATAGGACTGACTTTGAAATTAAGTTATTAAAATTTGCTGTAGAAAAGAGAATGCCTGTTCTTGGTATATGTGGTGGACATCAGTTAATAAATGTATATTTCGGAGGCACACTTTATCAGGATATACCGTCCCAATATAGTGAAAAAATCAATCATAAGCAATCTACACCATCTGACATTCCATATCATAAGATAGAGATTCATCCCTCCACAAGATTGTCTGAAATTACTGGGGCTGATTCCAGCAAAGTAAACAGTACTCATCATCAGTCAATTAAAAAAACAGGCACAGGTTTTAATGTAAGTGCAGTTGCAGAGGATGGAGTGATTGAGGCTATTGAATCTAATGGCGATGGCTTTATTGTCGGGGTCCAGTGGCATCCTGAGAGGATTTATAATAAAGATTCCTGCTCTAAAAATATTTTCACAGAGTTTATCAAAGAGGCAAATAGATTTAAGCAAAAAAAATAGTATTTTAAAGATTGCACATTATAAATAATCATATACCGATTTACTCATCAAAAAGTATCATTTCCTTCGCTATCACTGTTTTGTTGACATTAATCAGACTCACTCTGTAAAATATAACTATGGCAAAGCTATGTATAAATGTTGACCATGTTGCAACTGTGAGAGAGGCAAGGAAGACTACAGAGCCTGACCCCATAGCTGCGGCTGTTCTGGCAGAGCTTGCCGGTGCGCACGGCATTACAATCCATTTAAGAGAGGACCGTAGGCATATTCAGGACAGAGATCTGCGCATAATGCGGGAGGTTGTAAAGACAAAGCTGAATCTTGAAATGGCAGCAACAAAAGAAATGATTGATATTGCCCTCTCTGTCAAGCCCGACCAAGTAACATTCGTTCCCGAAAAAAGGCAGGAGATAACAACTGAAGGAGGGCTTGATGTAATATTGCAGGAAAATTATATAAGGAGAGCCATTAAAACATTTAAGAAAGCTGATATTCCTGTAAGTATATTTATTGACCCTGATTTGAAGCAGATTAGGACAGCAAAAAAGATAGGGGCTGATTGTGTGGAGATAAATACTGGAAAGTATTCCGAGGCAAAAACGGAGAAAGAATCGGATGTTGAGTTTGAAAAGGTAAAGGATGCGGTTAAATTTGCCTATAAGTCTAAATTTATAGTTCATGCAGGGCATGGCCTGACATATAAAAATGTCAAAAGGATTTCTGATTTAAAAGAGATATCCGAGTTAAATATAGGTCATAATATAATAGCGAGGGCTGTTCTTGTAGGGATGGAGAGGGCTGTCAGAGAGATGCTCAATATTATGAATCAATAATCACTGACACTAATTATGGACTATCTTAAAAAATTCCATGATGAGGACTGGCATACACCGAAGGGAAGAATTATAAGAGAGGTTGTTTTTGGTATAAACGACGGGCTTGTTACTGCCATTGGTTTTATTGCAGGTGTTACCGTTTCCATGGCTGATGTAAAGATGGTTCTCCTTTCAGGGTTGGCAGAGATGGTTGCAGGTGCAATCTCCATGTTTTTTGGGGCATATCTCTCTACAAAATCCCAGAGGGAATTCTTTGATAATGAGATAAAGAGGGAGACAAGAGAGATTGATGAAATGCCTGAGAAAGAGACTGAGGAGATAAGGGAGATATATAGTAACCTTGGTTTTAAAGAGGATGAGGTTGAGATGATAGTAAAGAGGGTTACATCTGACAAGAAACTCTGGGTGCGGTTTATGATGAGGGAAGAACTGGGAATAATGGAGGAGACATTTGACGACCCATTGAAGGTTGGTGCAATCATGGGCATTTCATTTGCAATCGGCTCACTCCCGCCTCTTATACCCTATATGCTTATGGATAACCCCTTTACAGCCTTAAAGGTTGCCGTTGTAACATCCCTATTATTTTTATTTGGCGTAGGGATTGGCAAGACAACTGTTACAAAAGGTAATTGGCTAAAAAGTGGTATTGAGGTAGCAATTATTGGAAGCATCGCATCAGTGGTGGGGTTTATAATAGGAAAGATAGTTTCGCTGGTAGTAGGGAGTTGATTTTGGAGTGTAAATTTTTACTGTGAACGGTGCGGTTGAGCGGCGGGGGGTTGGAATCAAGGCTGAACACGCCCATCAACCGTCCGCTCCAACCGCTTGTTCGCTGCCTTCCGTTATTCTTCGATCAACCAAAGATTTCCTTCGGTGAGACCGATTGCCAGCGCGTACCATTGAGCTTGAAAAGATCAAGTTTCTCGGCACGCCGCCATTCCGATAGGATGACCGCCTTCGCTCCGTGACGTTTGGCAACTCTTGAAAGGCGGGCAACATCGTCCGGAGTAGGTCGCAGCGCAGAACCGCCTTTCGTCTGAATCAGGATGATTTCGAAAAGGTCTCCGCATAATAATGTTGTATTAATTATTATGTTGCTGAAATATAATGGTATATATTCATTAAATGGTTTCTGTCTATCACCTAATGAACAGTGGTAAAGATGCCCTTATTTCTGCAAAAAATGTAGTAGTTCTTACCGGTGCCGGTATATCTGCCGAGAGTGGTGTCCCTACATTCAGGGGTGAGGATGGATTATGGAGAAATTTCAGGGCTGAGGAGCTTGCCACTCCTGAGGCTTTTGAAAGCAATCCAAAATTAGTCTGGGAATGGTATGACTGGAGGAGGCAATTGCTTAAGCCTTTAAAACCAAATAAGGGGCATGAGGTTATTGCGAGGTTTGAAAAGAGATTCCCTGAATTTCTGTTGATTACACAAAATGTGGATGGTCTTCACCAAAAGGCAGGGAATAAAAAAATGGTGGAGCTGCATGGAAATATATGGAAGGTTAGATGTCTGAGAGATGGGAAGGTTACGGATAATTTTGAAACCCCATTATCTAAAATACCCCCATCATGTGAATGTGGAGCCATGCTAAGACCTCATATAGTCTGGTTTGGTGAATCACTTCCTTATGATGCCATTCAACAGGCATATAAGGCAGCAAATGAGTGTGATGTAATGCTCGTTGTGGGGACATCCGCTGTTGTCCAGCCTGCCGCATCTTTACCACTCATAGCAAAGGAGCACGGTGCCTATGTGATTGAGGTTAATGCCGAAGAGACACCAATATCAGATGTTGTAAACGAATCACTGATAGGCAAGGCAGGGGAAATACTGTCTGAGATTGAGAGATTGATATGGTCAACTTAGCTTGATTAAATCCTATGCAGAGATATATTTGGAATTTTCTTAAACGAAACAACACTTATTTCATCTTTTAGAAAATAGATAATGGCATTTGTATCAAGGGTATACACAAATTTAGCTGATTTTTCTCTCCCATTCTTTTCGCATTTTCTTTAATTCCTGAAGAGGGTCTGGTTTTCGGTTCTTCCAAATCCCCCTCACCCTTTCCCAAATCATAAGCCGCTCCTCAGGGGTAATCAATGGATAAATATGCTTTTTCACTATTTTAGCGTTAGTCGTATTTATTTTTTCTCTTATTATTTTTTTCGGAACGGTTGCCGTAGTCATGTTTAAAATATAGCACAATCAATTTCAACTTACAACACTATCCCTCCAGAAAAAATTTAGCAATAAAAAAATTCTGGATTCTGAATCCTGACTCCTGTATTCTGTTCTTATTATGATTCCATTAAAAGATGATAATCCGACAAAAATTTTCCCCATTGTTACCATAGGGATAATTGCAGCAAATATACTTGTCTTTATATATCAACTTTCCCTTGGGGCTGGATATGAGAAGTTTATATTTACATATGGCGCCTTTCCTTATGAGATAACTCATAGTGTTGATATTGGTCCCCCTGTTCAGATGCCTGTATTTTTTACAGTCTATTCCTCTATGTTCATGCACGGGGGCTTCATGCACATAATAGGCAATATGCTCTACCTCTGGATATTTGGAAATAATATAGAGGACTCTATGGGGCATATCAGATTCATATTTTTCTATCTTATATGCGGCACAGTGGCATCTTTAACACATATATTTCTTGCCCCAAATTCAAAGATACCAATGGTTGGTGCCAGTGGTGCAGTTTCAGGTATTCTTGGGGCTTATCTATTGTTATTTCCACATGCGAGGATTTTAACTCTGGTAACATTTGGTTTTTTTATAAAGATGATAAAAATCCCTGCAATGGTTGTTCTTGGATTCTGGATAGTCCTTCAGTTTTTAAATAGCACAGTTGCATCTGGTTCAGAGGGTGGAGGAGTGGCATGGTTTGCCCACATAGGCGGCTTCTTTGCAGGACTCATTTTGATAAATTTTTTTAAAAAGAACTAAAACCTGATTAAACCACTGAGACACTGAGGCACTGAGGAAATATAAATATTTTGAAAAGTCTTTAATATCTCTGTGTCTCTGTGCCTCCGTGGCAAATTTTTATAATTTCTATATGATTACAAAATTGCATCTTGCACCCATCATCTGTATAATTACATTGTTGTCTGCGAATATCTCACATTCCCTGACTCTTGATGAGATAATTGACAGGGTTCAAGATAGGTATGAAAAGACGGGGAATTTTCAGGCTGATTTTACACAAACCTCCATCTTAAAAACTGTAAAGCAAAAACAGGTCAGCAAGGGACGTGTATTTATAAAGAAGCCCGGAATGATGAGGTGGGAATATAAAGAGCCTGAAGCACAGTTTATTATTTCTGATGGCAAGGTCATCTGGTTTTATGTGCCGATAGATAAACAGGTAATGATAAGTAATGTTACAGGCGATATAGATTCTCATTCGCCAAACATTTTTCTGGCTGGAAGCGGTAAACTGAGGAATATATTTAATATTGGACTTGAGAGCGAAGGGGGAATTTCACAATATCAATATCTGCTAAGATTAATTCCAAAAAAATCTCAGCCAAACATGACAAAATTGGTAATTGGCGTAAACAGTGAAGATTTTAAAATTGAAATGAGCACCATCTATGATATATATGGAAATCAGACTATTATAAGTTTCTCAAGCATAGAAATAAATAAAGAACTATCTGATGATATTTTTCATTTTGAAGTGCCTCAGGATGTCAGAGTTGTAACACAGTAAAAAGGAGGATTAAGTGGAGACAATTATTTCGGCTGTTATTTTGTTAGGTGCTTTGATTTTTGTTCATGAACTTGGACATTTCCTCATTGCAAAGAGAAGCGGGGTTGGGGTTGAAAAATTTTCACTCGGATTTGGTCCTAAGATTATCGGTAAAAAAATCGGCGAGACTGAATATCTTATCTCTGCCGTCCCTCTTGGCGGATATGTAAAGATGGTAGGTGAAGACCCCGAGGAGCAGGTAACCGATTTAGAAAAGTCATTTACAAACAAACCTGTAGGGGTAAGACTGGCAATAGTCTCGGCTGGACCGATATTTAATCTCCTTTTTTCAGTAGCAATACTTGCCATTGTATTTATGGTAGGCATTAAAGTCCCTTCAGATTCGTCAGCAGTGGGGAATGTGAGAATTGGCCATCCTGCAGAGGTAGCGGGCTTAAAAAGTGGGGATACAATTGTTGAGATAGAGGGGAAATCAGTTGATAAATGGCATCAGATGGCTGAGATTATCCACAAAAGCCCGAGCAAAGAACTATCCTTCAAAGTAAAAAGAGGGAGTGGAGAAACAATTGATCTGAAAATAACACCGAAGGCTGAAACTGTAAAGGATGTCTTTGGAAAAGACCAGCAGGTTGGTCTCATAGGGATTGAGCCAATGCTTGTAACCGAGAGGTATAATCCTATAACTGCCACAATTAAGGGATTTGAAAGGACATGGGATATTATCTATCTTACCTTCTGGGCAATGTATAAGATGATTACAGGCGACATCTCTGCAAAGAATATTGGAGGACCCCTGCTCATTTTTCAGAAGGCAGGAGAATTTGCAAGTGAGGGATTTTTACCCTATGCCACCTTTGCTGCACTTATAAGTATCAACCTTGGTATTCTTAACCTGCTTCCAATACCTGTTCTTGACGGAGGGCATATTTTATTTTTCCTGATAGAGATAATCTTCAGAAAACCTGTCAGTGTGAGGTCAAGAGAGTTTGCACAGCAGGTAGGTATATTCATATTGGTCTCTCTCATGCTCTTTGCATTTTATAATGACATAATGCGATTCCTTGAGCATTAATGAATTATGGATGATGAAGATATCCTTCACAATCTTGAATCCCTCGCAAAGAGATTATCTGTAGATGTTAAATACAGAAACCTTAATGATGAGGAGTTCAGGATTGAAAGCGGGGCATGTAACCTAAAAGGCAAGGATATAATAATTATTGACAGCAGATTGCCTGCAAAGGAAAAATGCAGGATATTAAGCATCCAGCTAAAAAAATATAATACAGACGATATATTTATCCCGCCTATTATAAG
>Ga0209324_10001165_pt1 | contig 18002 bp, 14 predicted proteins | sample Rifsed19ft3_FD_184015 | JGI IMG/M metagenome (GOLD analysis project Ga0209324, IMG submission 184015) | Soil microbial communities from Rifle, Colorado, USA - sediment 19ft 3 (version 2) | ecosystem: Environmental > Terrestrial > Deep subsurface > Rock core/Sediment | place: Rifle, Colorado...
TGCTGTTTGTATCTCCTCAAAAACCTGGGAGCGCTGACTTTTCAGGTTGGCTAATTCCTCCTCTAATTTTGCGTAGCCTTGTGCAGTTAAAGTAGCTTGAACCTCAGAACTTCGCCAAAGGATAGCTGTTTTTGAAGAAGTTTTTTTCGCTCTGAGGTGGGGAGCTAAACTTATGCTGCTGAAGCCCTTTTTCCGTATATATGAGAGAAAAGATTTGAGGGGTTTAACCGCCGATGGGGTAACCAGTTCACCATAGCTGGCTACATCCACTGGGCTAACATCCTTTACTTGCCTGGATGAGCCGAGCCATCTGACGAATTTAGATACCTCTGCCTGTGTTTTCCCTCTTTCTTTTGGCGGTACATTTGATAGGAAGGCATCAGCTACTTCAGCAAGTGTCGGATTGTGTTCTGATGTGTTTTCCACTAAGAAATAGATAATAGCCTAGAAAAAAGGGCGCTGTCAATTTACGCCAGAACTCATGCTGCGCCTTGAGACTTTGAGTTGATGGAGATATAATTATAGGTTCCCGGAATAATTGTGGAGGTGGCTGGAGTGTCCACTCGAGATACTCAGGTAATCCTGGAGCTGAAAAATGCTATTGCTGAAGGCAGGAACTGGTATGTGGCCCTGCTTGAAGCCGTTCGTTTCTGGAGTAGTCATGAAGAGGATTATGAGGGGCGACATTATCAGTATCTTGTCGACAACGAAGCTTTTGATTGGCTGGTTCTGGCGGACAGGTTATGCGAAGAGCTCGATGGACTTATTCCAGAAAAAGAGCGGATTAATCTTCTTTTCTTCGATACACCACCAATAGAATTATCTAAAGACGAATTTAAGAATCTAATCGGTGCTTCTAAATACCAGGCTCACCTCAACTATCTCTATGGCATTCTTGTGGAAAAATTTCTCATTTTGGCTGTAACTGAAGAGATACGAAAGGAAAAGAGAGTTTTAGGTTTGAACAATGATAACGGAATAGTTGACGAGACCTACCAACGCATTTATGGTGCCACCCAATTTGCCCTTTTAAAGCAGTTCAGAAAAGAAAGACATTATCCTCAGCTCAGGTCTATAAGCTTGAGCGAGCTTAATGAATTTACCTATTGGCTATTTAAATATCGTATAAAAAATCGTGATAAATCCTGTGTTGCCAGTGATACTAAGAAAGCCTTAATAAAGTTACACGGACTATTGAAGCTCAAAGCTAAATCGCTTCGTTTTTCACATTCAGCAAGCCAATAGCTCTTAGCTATCAGCCGATGATGAGCTCAGTTGAGATAATTCTTGATGTAGCCTCTTCAATTTATCTTCAAGCAGAGCAAGTTTTTCTTTTTCTTTTTCGACAACCTGAGCCGGCGCTTTGCTTAGAAAGGCATTATCTCTTAGCCTGGCTTTAAGCTGCGCAATTCTTTCCTTGATTTCCTCGCTTTCCTTCATCAGCCTTTGTTCTTCAGCAAGACGGTCTACCATGCCCGCCAAAGGCACAACTACTTCAGCTTCTTTCAACACCAAAACCAGGTCTCTATCTTTAGTGGATTCCCTTTTCTGGCGGCCAAGTATTGTTAAGGACCGCACTTTAGCCAATGTTTCTATCTTACTTGCTTCAGCGATAAGACTCGAAAGGAGCTCACCAGTATAAACTTGGGCTTCAATCCATTTGTCTGACTTTACCTTATATTGAGCCCGAACGTTACGGATAGAGCGGACAATCTCTATTACGGAATCCATCACCCGCTCTGCTTCTGGGGCAAAGGCTTTATCATCAGCGATGGGATAGGGAGCTATTATGATGGAAGCTGGCATCTGGCCTTTGTCAGGCAGACGTTGCTTTAAACCTTGCCACAACTCCTCGGTAATGAAAGGCATGAAAGGATGCAAAAGGCGCAGTGATTTTTCCAATGTATTAGCCAGGAAGGGCAGGGGTGAAACCTCACCAAAACCCTCTCCAGCCATGGAGAGGGCAGGGTGAGGACGAAGTCGTATTTTAGCAATCTCAATATACCAATCACAGAACTTCGACCAGACAAAATCGTAGATCTGCTGCTCTGCTTCACCAAACTGAAACTCTTCCATCAGTCTGGTAATACTTTTGATAAGTCGGTTTAATTGGCTATCAATCCATTGGTCTTCTATTCTCTGCGGCGGGAGCTTTATTGCCCGAGCCTCTAGCCTTTCAGCGTCCAGACTCTGCAGGATAAATCTGGTGGCATTCCACAGTTTATTGACAAAGTTGCGGCTGGACTCTAATTTACCTTTGCCCAGATTCATATCATTCCCCGGTGAAGTCCCAGTAGTTAGAGCAAAGCGGAGAGCATCAACACCATACTTACTTATTGCTTCAACGGGGTTTATGACATTACCTCGCAATTTGCTCATCTTCTCTCCGCTCTCATCCCGAATCAATCCATGAAGGTAAACGGTGTGGAAAGGTATCTCGCCGGTATCCTCTAGCCCCATCATAATCATCCGGGCGACCCAGAAGAAAAGGATGTCATAGCCCGTTTCCATCACCGAGCCGGGATAGAAATAGCGGAGGTCATCAGTGTCCTCTGGCCAGCCCAGCGTAGAATGTGGCCATAGCGCTGAGCTAAACCAGGTGTCGAGGACATCCGGGTCCTGCATGATTCGTTTGGAACCACAATGAATACATGTTGTCGGTTCATCTACCGAGGCAGTTACCTTAGCACAGTCCTGACAATACCATACCGGGATGCGATGTCCCCACCATAGTTGCCGACTGATGCACCAATCCCTGATATTTTCCATCCAATCGAAATATATCTTGGTGAAGCGCTCCGGAATTATCGTGATCTTCCCATCTTTAACAACCTCGATAGCAGCTTTAGCCAAGGGCTGTGTTTGAACAAACCACTGCAGGCTGACTTTGGGTTCAATCATTGTCTGGCAACGACCGCAATGTCCTACTGAATGAGAGTAGGGTTCGATTTTCTCCAAAAGCCTTTTGTCTTTCAGGTCGGCTAATACCTTATCCCGACAGGCAAACCTTTCCAGTCCGTGATAGGGTCCGGCATTCTCATTCATAGTGGCATCGGGATTCATGATATCTACCAGGGGCAAATTATGTCTCTGGGCTATTTCGAAATCCGTGGGGTCATGGGCGGGAGTTATCTTCAGTGCTCCGGTGCCGAAAGAAGTATCAACAGCATCGTCAGCAATTATAGGGATTTCCTTATCGATAATAGGAAGGGTGACACTCTTGCCTATGAGTTTTTTGTAGCGCTTATCTTCGGGATTTACCGCCACAGCCGTGTCGCCCAGAAAAGTCTCCGGTCGGGTAGTAGCTACGGTGACGAAGCCCTTACCTCGAGTTAGAGGATAGCGAATATAATAAAGGTGCCCGACGATATCCTTATGCTCTACCTCCAGGTCGGAAAGGGCAGTCTGGCAGCGGGGACACCAGTTTATCATCCGCTCTCCACGATAGATTAACCCTTTATCGTGCAGACGCACGAAGGCAGTACGCACTGCTTTGCTCGGACCCTCGTCCAACGTAAATTTTTCTCTAGTCCAATCGCAAGAAGCTCCCAATAGCTGATGTTGGCGTCTGATACTCCGCCGGCTCTTATTAGCCCATTCCCAGGTCAAATTAGTGAATTTTTCTCTACCTATCCCATCCTTAGTTTGCCCTTGTTTAGCCAGTTGCCGCTCCACAACCACTTGCGTGGCGATGCCGGCGTGGTCGGTCCCCGGTAACCATAGGGTGGGCTCCCCTTTCATTCTGTGCCACCTGACCATGATATCTTCCAGTGTCGCGGTCAGAGCATGCCCCAGGTGGAGTTCACCTGTAACATTGGTAGGCGGCATGATAATGACAAAAGGCTTCTTATTGGGGTCTATCCTAGGAGTAAAATAGCCTTGCTTGAGCCAGAAATCATACCATTTCTTTTCTATCTTGCCTGGCTCGTAGGCCTTAGGTAGTTCGGACATTAACTCTAAACCTATCTTAGCTATCGGTTGTAAATTGAAAGAGATCTTGATATCTGAACAAATTCAAAGCTTGTTTGGTCGTCGGGATTTTGACTTTGGAAGAAGTGCTACTACTCTATCCAAGACTCTCTCCGCCACCTCTCGCTTTGGCAAGATGGGTAAGCTATCAATCTTGCCTTCACGGTCAATTATGGTCACTCGATTGGTGTCAGTGCCAAATCCACTGTCGCTAGCTGTAATATCATTGGCTACGATAAGGTCAAGTCTCTTTTGCTTTAGCTTTCCCCTGGCATTTTCCACCAGGTTGCTGCTCTCGGCGGCGAAGCCTACTTTAATGAAATTTCCTTTGACGCTGCTTAATATATCCGGGGTGCATTCCAGTTCTAAGGTTAATCCTGCCTTTCCTTTTTTAATCTTATCTTTAGCCACTTTCGTCGGACGGTAATCAGCTACGGCGGCGGCCATAATTAGAGCATCAGCCTGAGGAATTATATTCTCTACTGCTTGGTACATTTCCTGAGCCGTGTCGACTTTGATTACGTCAACGCCTACAGGCTCGGGTAACGAGGTAGGGGCAGTAATCAATGTTATTTTAGCTCCCCGGTCACGCGCTGCTTCAGCCAGAGCATAGCCCATCTTCCCTGAGGAGCGGTTGCTGATGTAGCGAACCGGGTCAATAGGCTCCTGAGTGCCACCAGCGGTGACCACGACACGCTTGCCAGCTAGATCAACACCTTTCCCGACTATTTGACGGATGCTGTCTATGATATCACTAATATCGGCAAGTCGCCCCAGACCTTCTTTACCCGAAGCTAACCAGCCTGTGGCTGGATCAATAATCACAAAGTTACGAGCTTTGAGCTTAGACAAATTATCCTGGGTGACTGGATTAGTGTACATATTGGTTTCCATAGCTGGGGCAATAAGCACCGGCGCTTTGGTAGCGAGGACTGTGCAGCATAGCACGTCGTCAGCAATGCCAGCAGCCAGCTTGGCAATGATATTAGCGGTAGCCGGGGCAACGACTACTATATCAGCGGATTTGGCCAGAGAGACATGCTCAATACTGAATTCGGAAGCTAAATCAAACATTTCGGTGACAGCCGGCCTTCCTGTAATGGCCCGGAAGGTAACAGGTGATATAAACTGCATGGCTTCTTTAGTCATAATTACATTCACCTTCGCCCTTGCCTGAGTTAACTGGCTGGCAATCTCTGCCGCTTTGTAGGCAGCAATGCTCCCTGTTATCCCTAAAACTATGGTTTTCTTGCTAAACATTACTGTTCCTTGTTCATTTCATAAATGAGACGCAGTCCAATCAAAGTTAAATCAGGATTTATTAGGTCTATTGCCGGTACGTCTTCGGCTAAAAGGTAAGCCTGCCCACCGGTAGCTATCACCTTGGCCTTGCTTCCCAATTCTTGCTCTATTCGCTGAACCATGCTCTCAATAAGCCCGATGTAACCAAATATTATACCTGATTGCATAGCCGCGACAGTATTTTTGCCGATGACCTGCTTAGGGCGGCTTAGCCCAATTCGAGGGAGCGCAGCAGTACGAGTGTATAAAGCTTCAGTGGCTATGGCAATCCCCGGGGCAATAGCCCCACCAAGATAGTCACCTTCCTGGGAAACAACATCGAAAGTGGTGGCAGTGCCCAGGTCAATAACTATAACCGGTTTTCCGTAGAGGTTCTGGGCAGCCACGGCGTTGGCCACGCGGTCAGGGCCAACCTCACGAGGATTATCCAGGCGGATGCGCATGCTTGTCTTAACACCAGATTCGACCACTAGGGGTTTGGTATTCAAATATTTCCTACACAATTCCACAAATGTATGCAGCAGCGGGGGCACGACGCCGCATAATACTACTCCAGTAACCTTTGAAGGCAAGACTTTCTTCCGCTCCATCAGGTTGAGTAATACTCCCCCATATTCGTCTGAAGTACGGTTAATGCCCGTAGCTAAATTCCAGGTAGCCTTTAGCTTATCGCCATCAAATATTCCCAGCTTAATGTTAGTGTTCCCAATATCAATTGCTAATAACATAGTGCTTAACTTTATCTTTATCCTCCTGGCATTATGGACTGAGTATAGCACTGCTAGCTAATCCATGCCACTATTGAGGTTCTGGGAAGGCGGGCATTAGCTAGAAGTATGCTTTTTGACACCCCTTCCTTGCTGCAAGTCTTGTAGCTTCTTAACCATGGCTTGCCAGTGCGTGCCCGGCCAGTAGATGCGATGACAGGCAGGGCATTGCGTGTATTGAGTTTGAGTTTCAAAAACGTGAGGAGGGATCAGGGTTTGCACCTCTTCTTTATTCCGGCCTATTAATGCTTGATTGCATTCAAGACAAAGCGAGAAAGGTTTGAAATGATAATTTAAATTCAAAGTTTCCACTACTTCCTGCACCTGGAGTTTCGGGTCATCCTGTTTAATGTGTATAGTTTTGAGTGTGCCGTTTGTGACCAGGCGCCTTTTCATAAATTGGGCATCTTTAGTCAAAATCACTCTGTTCTCGCTAAGTGCTATTTTAATCATTTGACCATCATTTTTTTGCTTAAGCAGCAGAGTATCATAGCCCATCAGTCTTAACCATCGAGCCAGTTTAGCCACGTTGTTATCGGCAATGAATTTAATTTCCATAGCTGGCTAGAGTAAAGGTAACTGATTCGGCTGGACGGCTTAGAGGTATCGCCGTCGGCGCATGTAGAGAAATATGACTCCCGCTGTAATCGCCATAAGGGCAAGTAAAATCCCCAAAGGTAAAAGGCTCCCAGTGTGTACTCCACCAGGTAGCGCGATATTCATACCGTAAATGCTAGCTATCAAGGTAGGTGGTGCCAGAAGTCCCATTATGATGGTCAGTATCCGCATTATCTCTTGAATTCGATGTGAGGTTAACCAGTTGCTGGTATCAGCAAGCCCATCTACGACCTCTTTGCAATCCTCCAGTCCATCCCAGATTTTCCGAATGTGGTCAGCAATATCACCGAAATAGACATCCTGATCCTCTTTAAAGAAAGGATATTCTTCTTTTTCAAGAGTCTCAATTACCGCAATCTGGGGATGAACGACGCGGCGGAAGGAAATAAGGTCTCGGCGAATCAGGGAAATCTCGCGGACGGTCTCCGGAACGGGCTTGGTGAGGATAATATCCTCTATATCGTCAATGTTCTGGGTAACTTTATTTAGTATAGGGAAGCCAGAGGCAACCAATCTATCAAGGATGTGATAGAGAAGAAATCCTGAGCTTCGCCCCACATAACGTTTGCGGCTTTCCTTATCAGTCTCGCATTCCTGGAAAAAGTTAGCCAGTGGCTTGAGGTCGCCAGTGCAATGGACGGTCACAACGTAATTCTCACCAATGAAGATATCCATTTCACTGGGTCTGGTTATACGATTCTCTTTATCAAATACCGGGAAATGCAGCACCATAAACAAGTAATCTTCATACTCATCAATTTTGGGACGCTGTATGCGGCTGAGGACATCATCCAGGTCAAGAGGATGGAAATGGAAACACTGAGCTAAGTATTCAACTTCATTGGAAGTAGGTTTTTCAATATAGAGCCAGGTCAGCTTGCGTTCCTTAATTGAGCGGATATTCAATTCTTTTTGTTCCACAGATGACATATTACCCCTCTGCATAACAAATTTCATCTATTTTAGCATTAATCCCATGGTTAAAGTAGCTATTACCACTTAACCTTTTAGGCCGTTCATGTCAAATCCGCGTGATCCAGATTGTTGACAGAAGATGGATTTTCCCATATCCTTTTTGGCTGCAAAAATCTTTAAGGAGGTTAAGGAATGCCAGTTAATATGATTGTCTGCTGTAAGCAAGTACCTGATCCGGAGGCGCCGCCAGCGGTGTTTAAGGTGGTGAACAATAAAATAGCCTTACCACCGGACATAAAACCTGTAATCGGTCAATACGAGGAATTCGCTTTGGAAGCTGCCCTCAAAATCAAGGATACCGTGGGGGGCAAAATTACTGTGCTCAGCTTGGGTAATAATTTTGTTCGCGATGTGATTAAGAAAGCGTTAGCTGTGGGAGCTGACGAACTTGTCCTCCTCGAGGACAAAGCTTTTGAAGATGGCGATAGCTGGGCAACTGCCAATGCATTGGCTATGGCAATAAAGAAAATAGGGGCATATGACATTATTTTCTGCGGGAGGCAGTCCTCTGACTGGGATGCCGGGCAAGTGGGTCTAGGCATTGCTGAGATTTTAGGAATCCCGGCTGTAACTTTAGCTCGTAAGGTAGGGGTCACTGATGGAAAAGCGAGGGTTGAGCGAGTTATTCCCGACGGCTACCAGGTTGTTGAAGTGACGCTTCCTGCCCTGATTACGATAACCAGCGGGTTAGGAGCACTTCGTTATCCCACTTTGAAAGGGATCATGGCCGCGGGTAAAAAACAACCTGTCATTTGGAAACCAGCAGATATTGGGCTTGAGCCTTCACAAGTTGGCGTTGCTGGAAGGCGTAGCAAGTTAGATAAGCTCTTCCAGCCAGTTAAGGAAGCCAAATGTGAAATAATCAAAGGAGAGACGCCCGCAGAGGCCGGCGCTAATCTAGCCGTGAGGCTCAGGGAAGCCAAATTGCTTTAAAGTTAAGGAGGGAATAATGGCTGAATATAAAGGTATATTAGTTTGTGGTGAGCTAACAGACGGGAAGTTAGCCTCCATTACCACTGAGTTACTGGGATGTGGTAGGAAGCTTGCTGATGACCTGAAAGAAGACTTATCTTGCCTTCTAGCCAGCGATGCTGTCGGCGTGGCATCTAGGGAAGCAATTGCCTTCGGAAGTGACAAGGTTTATGCTGTAGAACACTCCGCCCTCAAAGAATATCAAGCTGATTCCTATATGCAAGTCGCGGGAAAACTGGTCAAAGAGATTTCACCTCGTGTGATACTTATAGGACAAACATCCGTGGGTAGAGACATGGCTCCTCGCCTTGCCTGTATACTGGGTACCAGTCTGACAACAGATTGTCTCAACTTAAGCATAGACTCGGGGACAAAGCTGTTGATGCAAACGCGTCCTGTTTACGGCGGCAATGCTCAAGCTGTATTCACTAGCGAACTTATGCCTCAGGTAGTTACTGTCAGGACTAAGGCAATGTCACCGTTGGAGCGTGATGACTCGAGGAAAGGAGAGGTCATACCCACTAAGATTAACATAGATACGTCGAAAGTAAGGACAAAGATATTAGAAACTGTTAAGGAGGAGGAGGCCGGCATTAAGCTTGAGGATGCCCCTGTGATTGTCTGTGGAGGCAGGGGAATAGGTGGGCCTCAGCCCTTCCAGGCTATATTGAAGGAACTAGCAGATTTGCTGCATGGCGCGGTAGGTGCTTCACGTCCTCCTGCTGATAATGGCTGGGTGCCAGAGGGACTGCATATCGGCCTTACTGGAAAAATTGTTGCCCCGGATATCTACATTGCTATAGCTATTTCAGGTGCTAGCCAACACACGGCTGGATGTTCCGGTTCCAAGCACATCATAGCCATCAATAAGGACCCTGAGGCTAATATATTCCGGGAGGCGGCATTTGGAGTGGTGGGTAAATATGAAGAAGTAGTGCCAGCCTTCACTAGCAAGCTAAAGGAATTGTTAGCTGGCTAAAATAACATAAAGGGATAGACAGAAGCTCTTGAGAAACCCAGTTTTGTCGGCTGGGTTTCTATTTCCCCAATATGAAGTGCACTAAACGGCGGCACAAGAGCCTACAGAGATTAAACTTTATTACCTAAGGAACTAAAGTGAGTTTTAGGGTTGGCTTATATTATTTATCAAAACTTTAACTCTTGCCCCTCTAGTTCACATAATAGAAGTTGATATATGAAGCCTTTGATTGGTCTATCCGCCAAATAAGATTCCAGCGGGTCTTTGTATTCAGCCCATCTTCGAAATCCGTATCTCTCATAAAACCAGAAGCTTGCAGTCTCGTCCGTGGGCACTAAAATAGCTTTAACCTTGTATCTCAAAGCGTGACGGACAAAGCGATCCATAAGGGCGTGCCCGATGCCCTTGCCCTGATATTTTGGAGCGGCGGCGAAAAGCACAACCTCTGCTTCACTTGCAGGCATGTTTCTTCTGAACGCTCCCAACGACTGCAGGCTTGGCTTAATGAGTCTGATTAGTTTCCTCCGGCTTCCGTATCTGCCAAGTAGAAAGCGCACTGAAATTAAAAGCCACTGCTTCAGTGTTTGGCACATGTCAATCAGGACAGACTTCTGCCTGACTCGCCCAAAGAGGAGTCCTGCTACTTCTCCATCCGCAATAGCAAGTTCATAGTAGTTAGAAATGGCATAACAACCGTCTATCTGGGCTTGCATAAATTTGCTAGCCTCTTCCCTGGTAAATCTACTAGTGTTGAGCGGAAAAGCTTCTACCGCAATACTGGCGCAAACCGGGAGATCTGTTCTTTGGCAACAACGAAAACTAATGCTGGGATTCATAGTGTAGTTCCTTCTCCTGCCTTCGCCGTTGGGACAGATGGTTACGATGGTCAGTTTAAGTTGCAGTGTTCAAGCTCATTGATGTAGCTTCCAGACGCTATCAGCTGCCCTATTTCTTCTTGTCGGCGATGATTTTCTGAGCGATATGAGCTGGCACTTCTTCATAATGGTCAAATTCCATAACAAAGCTGCCGCGCCCTTGCGTCCTTGACCTTAAATCTGTGGCGTAGCGAAGCAGCTCTGCATAGGGTGCCTGAGCCTGGATAGCATTGATGCCATTGCCGGGATTCATCCCAAACACGCGTCCCCTCTTAGTATTAAGATCACTAGTAATATCCCCGGTATACGCCTCAGGTACGGTTATAGTAAGATTCATTATAGGCTCAAGCAATACCGGCTGTCCCTGGGATAATCCCTTTTTTAAGGCCTGTGCTCCCGCAATCTTAAAAGCAATGTCCGAAGAATCTACTGCATGGAAACTGCCATCGTAAAGGGTTACCTTAACGTCCACTACTGGATAACCAGCTAAACCCCCTTCTTGTTTCGCCTCATTGACTCCCTTTTCCACAGAGGGAACATAGTTCTGGGGTATTGCCCCCCCGAAGATTTTCTTAGCAAATTCAAATCCCCCGCCCCGAGGCAAAGGTTCCAGCTCCAGCAAGACATGTCCATATTGACCGTGTCCTCCAGTCTGCTTTCTATGTTTATACTCTGCCTTGGTTGACGTAGTAATAGTTTCCTTGTAAGGAATCTTGGGCAGGTCTAATTTCACCTCTACCCCAAATTTGCGACGTATTTTCTCTTTGACTGTCTCCAGATGGCTATCGCCAACTCCGGAAATAATAAACTCGTTAGTATCAGCCTCTCGACGTGTTTGGAGAGAAGGGTCCTCCTCACAAATCCTGGGCAGGACGGTGCTCATCTTATCTAAATCGGTTTTCGTCTGAGGCTCGATTGACATGCTGAAATTCGCTTTGGGGAATTCGATACCAGTGAATATCACAGGATGTTCGCGAGCACAGAGGGTATCGCCGGTGGTGGTTAAGCTTAACTTCGCCACTACACCGATATCTCCGGCAGCGACCTGTGGCATTGGCTGTTGATTTTTGCCCAGCATGGTAAAGAGTTGGCCAATCCGTTCCATGCTATTCTTGTTGGCATTCCACACCTGGGAATTACTGGAAATAACGCCTGAATAAACCCGAAAATAGCTGAGCTTGCCAACATATGGGTCGGCGCTGGTTTTAAAAACAAGACCGGACAAGGGGGACTCTGCATCAGGTTTGATCTCTTCTTGATTACCGGTGGAAGCATTCTTAGCAACGATGGCATCCTTTTCCTCTGGCGAAGGCAGGTAGGAGCAAATACCATTGAGGACTTGCCGGGTGCCGATGCCCTTCAAAGCAGAGCCAGCAAAAACGGGCACCAGCTTGCCAGCAATGGTCGACTTTTTTATCGCAGTCCCGATTTCATCGGGACTTATAGCCTCGCCCTCCAGATACTTGTTAATGAGTTCATCATCAACTTCCACGGCGGCTTCTATTAATTTCTCACGGCTAGCTTCTGCTTGTTTCTGAAGTGCCGAAGGTATTTCGGCTTCCTGTGAATCTGTGCCAATGTAAGCCTTCATAGTCACCAAATCTACAATGCCTTGCAAATCTCTTTGTGCACCTATGGGCAGTTGAAGAGGCAGACATTTTGGTGACAACTTAGCTTGAATTCCCTTCACAGTGGAGAAGAAATCAGCATTATCACGATCCATCTTATTAACAAATATTAACCTAGGCAAATTCGCTTTTTCAGCATCGTTCCACATCTGCTCCGTGCCTACCTCCACGCCCGAAGCAGCGCATATTACAATTATTGCTCCATCGGTGACCCTCAATCCCGATCTTACCTCACCAATAAAATCAGCATATCCCGGGGTATCAATGAGATTCAGTTTCATCCCCTGCCACTGAATTGGCAGCAGGGACAGATTGATGCCCATATGACGTTCTATCTCGAGCGGATCATAATCTGATGTAGTAGTGCCATCTGCAGCGCTACCTAGTCGCTGAATAGCACCTGAGGTAAAAAGCATAAACTCGGCAAGCGAGGTTTTCCCCGCCCCTTGGTGAGATAGCAAGACGACGTTTCGGATGGGCATGGCCCTCCATTATAATCTTGTTCCTGAAGATAAGCAACCTCTGTTACATTACGAAGCGTAATGCTATAATGTAACAGTCACGCTGAGATGAAACTGAGTTACGAACAGGTGAGGCATATCGCTTGGCTTGCTCGCTTGGGCTTAAGCGGGGAGGAGGTGGAGAAATTTAGCCTCCAGCTATCTCATATTCTGGAGAACTTCGAAATACTCAAGCAAGTGGATACAGCCAACGTGCCACCAGCGACTCACACCATTCCATTACAAAATGTCTTCAGGAAAGACGAGGTGGCTGGGTCATATTCTCAAGCCGAGATTTTATCAAATGCACCAAAACAGGCAGAAAAATGTTTTAAAGTCCAAGCAATACTAGAGTGAACTCATCAGGCAGATGATTACTCACATAGTTATCGCTATCGTCATTGGCTACCTCCTTGGCTCTTTTCCTTCAGCATATCTTGTCGGTCGTCTGAGAAAAGGGATAGACATTCGAAAGGTCGGAAGCAAAAACATGGGCGCTATGAATGTCTTCTACGAGGTCGGACCGATGGAAGCTGTGCTAGTAATCTTAGCTGACCTGGGCAAAGGCATAGGAGCAATTCTTTTGGTGCGGTGGTTGTCAGGCTACCCCCTGATTTCACCGTTTGAGCTTCTTACCGGGCTTACCGGCACGGCTGCTGTAATAGGCCACATCTTTCCCATCTTCCTCAAATTCCGTGGCGGTAAAGGAGCAGCCACCGCCATCGGAGTTCTCCTTTTCCTGATGCCCAAAGCAAGTCCATTTCTGGGCATTGTTTTTGCCATAGCTTTACTTATTACTCGTAATCCTACCTTTAGTTATAGCCTACTTCTTATTATTTTCCCATTTGTTGCCTGGCTAATCTACTTCGACTACCATGGCGAGGATTTAATATTCTTTTCCATAGGCGTGGGGGTATTAATGGGCCTACAATACATTCCCAGGCTTAAAGAAATGCACAACAAAACTGGCGGCGACTGGCGTAGAGTTATCAAGCGTCGCAGCTTCAAAGAAAGGTTCTGAATATGCCGGCGAATGAACTATACCAGCTAACTATTCATGAAGCACACAAGCTTCTTAAACGAAGAAAAATTTCCTCAACGGAACTGACCAAATCTGTACTGAAGCGTATCGCTGAGATAGAAGGGAAAGTTCACGCCTGTGTCACTATTGTTGAAGACATCGCTCTGAAAGAGGCCGGGAAAGTCGATAATTACATTAAAACTGCCCATGAAATTACCCCTTTAACCGGCATTCCTACCTTAATCAAAGATGTCCTATGCACCAAAGGGATAAGGACTACCTGTAGTTCAAAGATGCTGGAAAACTTTGTTCCTCCCTATGATGCTACGGTAATAGAGAAGCTGAAGGCACAGAAGGCGGTAATAGTCGGAAAAACGAATATGGATGAATTTGCCATGGGCTCTTCTACGGAGCACTCCGCCTTTTTCCCCACCCACAATCCCTGGGATTTAAGTCGTGTCCCTGGGGGTAGCAGCGGTGGCTCAGCAGCTGCTGTAGCTGCTGATGAGACTATTTATTCTCTGGGCTCTGACACTGGAGGCAGCGTCCGTCAACCAGCCGCACTTTGCAGTGTGGTGGGGCTTAAGCCAACTTACGGTCGGGTCAGCCGCTTCGGCTTGATTGCTTTCGCCAGCTCCCTTGACCAAATTGGACCAATCACCAAGGATGTCACTGACTGCGCCTTAGTGATGAATGCCATTGCTGGGTATGACTCCCGAGACTCAACATCGGTGTCTTATCCCGTCCCGGACTACACCCAGAAGCTAATTCCCGACATCAAGGGGCTAAAGATTGGTATTCCCAGGGAATATCTTGGCGAGGGCATGCAGAACCAGGTACTAGCGGCTTTGCGAGCGGCTATAAATAAACTCCAGGAACTGGGTGCGGAAATAGATTGGGAAGTTTCTCTACCGCATACTAAATACGCTCTGGCTGTTTACTATATACTTGCTCCATCCGAAGCTTCGGCGAATCTGGCTCGCTACGATGGAGTAAAATACGGCTTTTTCGAGAGAGATGCCAGTAATGTAATTGAGACAACGGAGAGGACGCGGCAATTTGGCTTCGGTCTTGAGGTTAAAAGGCGTATAATGCTCGGCACCTACGCTTTATCCGCAGGTTATTATGACGCTTACTATGTGAAAGCACAGAAGGTGCGCACACTGATAAAACGGGAATTTGACCAAGCCTTTGAAAAATATGATGCCCTGGTCACCCCGACTTCGCCCATAGTGCCTTTTAAGCTGGGTGAAAAGTTAGAAGACCCGATGCAGATGTATCTGAGCGATGTCTGCACCTTACCCATAAACATAGCTGGAATCCCGGCTATCTCCATACCTGCTGGCTTCGCTGACAACCTACCTATAGGTATGCAAATCATGGGCAAGCCTTTCAGCGAGGAAATACTGCTGCGCATTGCCTTCGCCTATGAGCAAGCCACCGATTGGCATAAGAGAAAACCAAAAATACGATAAGCCAACACGAGCCTAAACTATGTACAGGAGTTCGAGAAGAGCCCCGTGGTAACCTCCGCCCCCCGTTGCCTTTGTTTCCGTTATTGCTAATTTATAGTTTGTATCTTCTTGAGTGCAGCCAGTTAACAAGCTTCACTTCAAATTCGGGGACAGTCCTTAGCTCGTTGTGATGCTTCACTGCTAGTATCATGAGCACACTTAGCATAAATGACAATTCCCAGTAGCTTGCCCTAGTAGCTGCCAAGAAAGCCAGTGTCCCTGTTGGGCCCAGTATCACTGTCCAACTATGGGTCTTTATGAAGAGAAAACCCAAGAACATAAAGATAGCAAATGATAAACACATCTCAGGGTAAGGTAGTGCCAGCAGCACTCCATAAGTAATGGCTATTGACTTGCCGCCCCTAAAGCGCAACAGTGGGGAGAAGGCGCTTCCCAATATCGCACTCACTGCGACTCCCACAACTGTTGCCCCGGGGAGTGCAAAGAATGAGTGTGCCAGGACTACAAAAGGGGTACCTTTTGCTATATCCAGGGTTAGGGCAAGACTGCCTGCTTTGCGTCCTCCCGCTCGGAAGACATTGACCGCCCCCGGATTACCATCTCCGTAATCCCTTATGTCTTTGCCCATGAGGCGCCGCCCGACCCACAGCGAAAAAGGACACGCTCCCAGGCAAAAAGCGGCCACCGTCAGTAATATGAAATAGGACACTTCCATTATGACTAATCTTAAGTATACTCATTACAAGCTGTCAATGGAAGTATTCTATCTATCAGCTATACAAAATGACGAATTGTTAAGGCACGACATAGTGCTAAAAGGATTCTTAATTTGGTTTTGGGTTTTGCACTTTTACAAGCCCGCTTCAACCCTCAGTATTTCAGCTTTGTCTATTCCCTGCTAGAGTGAGGGTGTTAAGTTTCAGGCTGCCGAAATTAGCTTAAACCATACTCTACCTATGGTTGAATAGATATATCCTGTTTCGACCTGACAAAGTCGCGTTTTCAAGGATGGCGAATTAGGTAGAGTGTGAACGAGGGTATCAATTCGAGGCTTAAGGCATCTTAACAATAAGCCCTAGTCTATTGCTTTATGCTTCGCCGGGCAGAGGAGATATCCCTCAATCGTTGTGCCTGGGTGAGCAATTTCTTCCTCAGCCTGATATTCTCAGGAGTTACCTCAACCAGTTCATCCTTATTGATAAAATCAATAGCTTGCTCTAAACTCATCTGCACAGGCGGAGTCAGCTTTATGCTAATGTCGGACGTAGACGAGCGCATATTGGTCTTCTTCTTTTCTTTGCACACGTTGATGGCTATGTCCCGTGGCCGTGAATTCATCCCCACTATCATACCTTCATAGACCAGCGTGCCTGGTTCAATGAAGGTGAGTCCCCGCCCCTGGGCATTGTTAAGGCCATAGGTGACAGCTACGCCCTGCTCCGATGCTACCAGAACACCGCTGCGAGTCGAGACTATGGCTTTCCGCCAGGCTTCATAGCCAAGAACAATGGTATTCATGATGCCTTCACCACGGGTGGCAGTAAGAAAAGCACTACGGAAACCAATGAGTCCTCTTGTAGGTATATGGAATTCCAGACGTATGTTATCATGGCCATCGTTGTGCATATCAGTAAGCTGAGCTTGGCGTTTGCTCAGCATCTCGGTCAAAACCCCCACGTATTCATCTTTGGTATCAAGAGTAAGAGCCTCCACGGGTTCCACAAGTTTGCCGTCAACTACTTTGGTAATAGCTTCTGGCCTGGAGACCTCAAATTCGTAGCCCTCGCGGCGCATGGTCTCAATCAGAATAGCCAGATGCAGTTCTCCTCTCCCTTTTACCAGGAAGGTGTCTGGGCTATCTGTATCTTGTACCCTGAGGCTGAGATTAGTTTCCAGTTCCTTGTAGAGTCGTGCCCGTAACTGGCGTGTGGTGCTAAAGCGCCCCTCGCGGCCAGCGAACGGTGAGGTGTTTACTCCGAAGGTCATCTCCACCGTTGGTTCGCCAATTTCTATGCGTGGTAGAGCTTCAGGCTGCTCCGGGCTGGCAATGGTATCTCCAATGCCGACTTTTTCGAGGCCGGTCACAGCTACTATGTCCCCCGCCTCGGCCTCTGCTACCTCCAGTCGTTTGAGACCGAGATACGTAAGTACTTCACTAATCTCATAATGACTTAGACTCCCATCAGCACTCAGACAGACTACGGGATCGTGGGCAGCAACCTTGCCTCTCCAGATTCTACCAATAGCTATTTTGCCTTTGTGGCTGTCGTAGTCCAGGTTAGAAACCAGCATTTGAAATGGCCCACTTTCAATTTGCGGTGGTGGTACTGCTTCTAAAATGCATTCGAAAAGAGGAGTGATGTCTTTGCCTTCAATACCTAGCTCGCTTACGGCTGTACCTTCCGCGGCACTGGCATATACTACCGGGAAGTCAAGCTGGTCAGCGCTGGTAGCTAATTTCAAGAACAGGTCCTCGGTGAGCTTAAGCACCTCTGCTATCCGCGAATTCTGTCTGTCTATTTTATTGATAACCACAATGGGCTTTAGACCCTTTTCCAGAGCTTGGCGAAGCACGAACTTAGTCTGGGGCATGGGACCCTCTATAGAATCCACCAAAAGCAGGCAGCCATCAGCCATGTTTATGACGCGCTCTACCTCACCGCTGAAATCAGCATGCCCGGGGGTATCGATGATATTAATCTTGACTCCCCGGTAAATCACGGCGGTATTCTTAGCCATAATGGTAATGCCTTTTTCACGCTCTAAGGCATTCTGGTCCATTATCAAGTCGCCTACTTTCTGGCTATCCCGGAAGACCTTGCTTTGTTTAAGCATGGCATCTACCAGAGTAGTCTTACCATGGTCAACGTGGGCAATAATAGCTATATTTCTTATGTCGCTGCGATAATTCATATATGTTA
>Ga0209324_10001168_pt1 | contig 17957 bp, 25 predicted proteins | sample Rifsed19ft3_FD_184015 | JGI IMG/M metagenome (GOLD analysis project Ga0209324, IMG submission 184015) | Soil microbial communities from Rifle, Colorado, USA - sediment 19ft 3 (version 2) | ecosystem: Environmental > Terrestrial > Deep subsurface > Rock core/Sediment | place: Rifle, Colorado...
GACACTGAACATCTCTGCTTAGTACGAGATTGAATATCTCTAATTGGGTGTTACGCTCACGGAGATCCTTGTAGTGTTCGACTAGATCTAGAAACGTTTTGGTAGTCGCCCGTTCCCACATTGCGGCTAGTTCGATGTCCGTAAACGGCTCAGTCATCTTGCGTCTCTAGAGCCTCTAGAATTTCGTAGGACGGTTCAGGATGACTACGCATCTCATGTTCGTAGATGCTCCACCAGACTCGTGAGAATGCGGGGCAGTAGTGACACTTGAAGATTAGCTCGCCCGGCTTCGGATAATATCGTGGATCATTTGAGACTGTTACTGGTGGATGTACGGCCATTAACCTCTCCCCTTATACGTAGCGATGACAGTTACTGCTAGAAAAGTAAGAACCAAGATCGGTGTAGTAATTAGCGGCCAGCGAGTTATGGCCTCAACTATTACAGTGAGTGTGCCTATCAAAGCACATCCAGCAATGATAATCCAGCACAGCATGGATACAACAAACCATTCGTTCTTACCCATAACTTTCCATCTCCGCTTCTTGTTGTACCTTACGTGCGAGTAGCCAGTAGCAGTCATCACATACTGGATACGGAAGAACATCTACTGGGATCATGCACATCTCTTTGCAGACCTCACAGCGTTGAAGTTCCTCCTTCACCGGCTCACCTTCGTACTTGCTTAGTGTAAACTTCATCACTACACTCGCACTCACACTCACACTCACACTACACTACACTTTATGGTACTTGAATGTTGCTACGTTTAGTTGGAGGGGATCATCCTCGATTGCTGGTAAGTCAATCGACATATCAGCAAAGGCTTTGGGGAAACGATTTTGGCACTCCACTGCGATGTAGCCAAATACTTGACGCATCTCAGCCTCCGCTCCTATTGCTGTCCGCATCTCGATAACATGACGTAGCTCTCGGAGGTTGGTAGTCCAGACGATATCGGTTGCTACACCGTGAGGGGCGAGCCTACGGAAATCGGAGGTCAGTAGCTTCTTAGTGTGAAAGTCTTTGATCTTATCGATCTCCCAGAGAGCAGCGAGTTCTTCTTGCCATTCCGACATGATTGCCATCTTGTGACCGAACCAATCGGCCATACCGTTCCACCACTCCTGCTGCTCGTCTGGATCAGTATCCTCCATACTGGGGGGAAGGAGTGAACCGAAGGACGTAGGGATGGTGTAGTTGATATCTTCAAGACGGACGTAGCGCATCGACTGTTGCGAGAATGCACCGTGGCGATGTCTTACCAATTCGTGCGTGAACACCCTACTGACGTTACGGAGGGTAAACTGAACCGACACATGCTCTAGTACTGAGCCATGACCTGACTCTATGATGTTAGCAATGTAAGCTGCGGGATCTCCACGTACCTTTGAGATATTGGGATTGAGTCCGGCACCGAAGCTCTTGTAGCAGACTCGTCCGGCGAACTCGATTAGCTTCTCGACATCATCATGCCAGTTGTAAAGGTCATCGTTGAAATGCCATTCATGAGCACCGATGTCGTCGAGGTAGCTTTCGATTGCCCCAATACTAGGGAGAGTCATCGCGGTGATGTAGACGTAAGGACGTACAGGTGTGGCGGTCACGAGAGATCACCTTCCCCATCGCTACTAGTAGGAAAGGGTGGAGTGATTCCCATTGCTTCACGCTGCATGATCAGCTTAAGACGAAGCATATCAAGTCGGTAGCTCCACCACCCCGCCAACGTCGCCGCTCCTATCACTGTGACTATAATGATTGTAGCTGCCCAGAGTGCAGTATCCATAGAGGTTGTTAGAACTTCTTTCCGTGTTTGTAGGGGCGACCAACATTGTAGTTGTGCTTCATCCGAGTAAGAGTGTTGATATATGCGGGGTTGATTCCTATGAGTCCGAAGAGATCCCAAATGCGGATCATAGCGTCGATGAGTTCGATAAGTGGGCCGTCAGGTTTCCACTCACCGCGCTCGTCACGAACTAGCCACCAAGAATCTTCCGGGTGACCGTTACGAAGATGCTCGTGGAGTTCGCTTAGCTCCCCGATAATAAGGAGAATGGACTTGTGCATGTTTATTCTATCTTCATGGAAGCCATGTGCTTTGGCGTTTTGGTGTACGGCTTCTATCCATTCGGGAAGGGTATCGATTAGTTGCCCGCGATATTCAGCAGCAGCGATTAGATCACGGGCTTCTGCTGAATGACTTAGAGCTACGACTACGTTTGAAACTGTTGAGTGGGGTGGAGGCGTCTCGACTACAGCTATAGATTCATCAATAAGCGCATCGATATGATAGCGTTTTGCACGACCACATACATAACACATATCATCTTTGATATCCCCTAACAGATAGCTTGCGCTTTCAGGATAGTGCGTCCACGGATGAGGCTTTGGCTCAAGCCGCTGCTTGATCTCTTCCCTTACCTTATTGGCGGCACAGCCGGGACAGTCAGCGTCGTGATCCTTTGGATCATAATCGAGGGAGACTCGCTGTCCACTAATTGTGTGCATGTTCTTAAGTTCACCCATAGATGTAGAGCGTTGATCAGACATCGAATTTGTTACCTTCCCAGTCCCACGGCCCCACCCATAGGGTGTTGTTGCGCCACTCTTCTTCGGATTTAACTTGGCTAGCAGCAACCGCAAACTGAACTTCTTTGACGGGCTTCTCGTACATTGCAGCGTAGGCGAGTTCGGCCTTGATCCCCTTACTGGTACGCCAACCGAACATGGTGAACACCCAGATTTCATCACAGGCATCGATCATTCGATAGTCGAACTTCTCCCAGTAGTCCCATCCTCCATCGAAGGGGCCATGCACTGCGATGTTGTGAGAGTGAGCAATGGGGGAGAATACCATTACGTTGTGCTTGGTGGAGTTCATGATAGTCGCACTCATACGCACGGCTTCCATATAACGGTATTCCCGAATCTCGGGTTGAGCATGGTTGTAGGGGGTGGCGAGATAAATGAGTGGCTTTGTCACTGAACGGGCTCCGACTTAACAGTGTAGGGGGTGTTGAGGCTTTTTTCGGCGATCTCTGCGCTCACTATGGCATCGAGTAGAACGAGGTAAGCAATTGCGTCACCGATCTTCTCGTTCCACTGAGCGTAACTGTAGTCGTTTGGTGATGAGGCATCAACCATATCGGATAGGGAAGTTAGATGCTTGATCTGCATTCCCCAAAGTGTATCGGTGAGGGTACGACCACGAGCAGCGGCAGCACGTCGGAAGTTGTGTAGACGATCATCTTCCACACCAGCGGGTACGTACTCAGCACCCTTGACGTTAAGCCGCTCCTTCAAGTCATGGATGCGAAAGTTTACCACTCGATTGAATGCTTCAGAATTCATCATAGTCATGAGTTAGCTGATCCCCCTTGGCTCATCTCGAACTGGCTTCCTCACACTATTGATGTTGGTAGGCGTACTATCGATGTGTGTAGAGGGGGAGGCTGGAGTGACTTGTACCGATTCTCGCGGGTCACCATTCTCACCGACCTGATCAGCAGCAGTCATACAACTCATCGAGAGGGCTACAAGGGCCTTAGCCTTTTCAAGAAAGATGTTGGTCACGGCAAAGTGAATACCGGGGTTGAAGTTTGGTGGCAGGATACCGCCCGGCCCCATCATCTTCAGAACACTGTTAAAGTTAGCGTCCGCGTTGGTAATTGCATTGAACGCATCGATACGGAGTACATGGGCCTGTACTCGATAGGGTAGGTCTAGTATTCCCATCTGGGGAGTGGGAGTAGTGGGAGTGGGAGTGGGTTGATCAGTCATTTCTTGTTATCTCCTTAGAGCTTAGAGTGGGGGTGTTAGTCTCGGTCGTCGTCTTTGAACGTTGGGCCGTAGATAGGTTCAATATACAGTCGTTCGTAGCCACTCCCTTGCTTGTATGGAATCTCGAAGCCAAGACTATCAGCTAGTTCCTCTAGAGCATCAGCGTCGATACTCTTACGACCCGATACACTTACCTTCTTGATACGATGGCTGTCGGTAACAATCTTCTGCCCACTAATGGTGCGGTCACGGAACAACTCACGAAGTTCCTTAGCGCGCCGTGACATAGCCTTGATGTCGGTACGCAGAGAGACGTACTCGACAGCGAGGTTATCGAGTTCACCGAGATCCTCCCTATCACCCATATCGGGAGCGGTGAGATCAAGAAGATCGAACCCCTCGGCTGTCTTGATCTTCAGTACAGCAGGACAAATGTGGGTGAAGGGACAGAAATAGCAAGATTGAGCGTGTCCATCAAACGATGGTGGAGGAAGCTCTCCTATGTGGAGGTACTGAGCTACCTTCTCCATCTCGTCGGAGCGATTCGCGAAAAACACTGGATCGAAGCGGATGACCTCAAAGGCGTATTGCTTTGTGGCGGTGTTGAATCCAGTGACTAGGCAGTAGGAAGGGCGGTCACACCCACGGGCCTGTAGTAAGCGCCTAAACGACTTGCTGCCAAGTATGAATTCGCGCTCTCCGGTAAGAGGATTAACTCTTGAATAATCAGACCAAAGTTCATCGTTGCTAGGATCATCGAATACTCCAAGGTAGCCGTGGATCTGGTCGAGATACTTTACGAGGAAGGGGTGAGACTTCAATCCTCCCTTTACGAAAGCTGTCCATGATTCGTCGTTCATGGTCTTGATCTCGCTAAGAAGCATCTCACCATCAGCTAGAAGTTCTTGTGCAAACTTCGGAAGATTGAAACGCGCCCACTCACTAAGCTGAGAGAGAGAATCGAGGGTGATCAGGCCGTCAGGGTGCCCCATAGTGTAGGGGTCTTGATGAGCTACTTCAAGCTGTTCGTATCCAGTGAAGTGGAGTTGAAGCCCTTGATCAGTGAGGAAGTCATTGATCTGTGGCTCCAGTGCTGATCCCATACGAAGGGGCATCGGTGTACCACGGGGAGTCCACGAACCACTCTTGATTTGCTCCGGTAGACCAACGATCCTCGCGCCAATTACGAAGTCACAAGCACCACGCTCGCTAACTCTAAAGTAATCACGCGTACCAATGCCGGGAGCGAGATAATCGACTCCCGATTGGACTGTTGTGACTAGGGAAGTTGCTTTTGGTGACGGGTGGGACGGTACACTCACTTAGCTTAGACCCTCGCTTCATTGTGCTGCAAGATCGAATGTTCAATACAGTACCAGTTACAGTACGTCCTAATCTTTTCAGTGCGTAACTCACGTAAGATTAGGATCTTCCACGGTTCTAAAATGTTCTTCTTACAGTGAAAGCAAACTGGTGGGCCTTCTGGTAACTTACACAATTTAGCTAGTCCTGTTCGTTAAGAATAAGTCTTGTGTTAAGCTGCTCTATCACTCTATCTTTTGCCGCAAGCTGATCCCTCACACCATTGTAGAGCTTTCCTGTTGCGGTGTAAGTTGCGTGATCATAGCCAATCTCTCGATCAATTATAACATCAACCACACCCGCGCGAATTGCAGATGATTCTAACAGCTTAATGACCTTAGGTTCCCACTCGTCTAGATTATCGTAGGCCGGTGGTCTAACCTCACTCCGCGTTGTCCACCGTTCGTACTCGGCAGTAGCGTCAAGTAGCTCGGGAAATTCATGTTCTCCTAGCACGATGTGGGCCATCCTTTCCGTTGTTGTTGAAGGCCGGTGTGGACACCTTGAGATTATCAGTCTCTCCCGCCACTCCGTTTATCCGCAAAGCTCACGGCACTTACAGCTTTTGTCGATAACAATCACTGTACATTCCGAATAGGACTCCCTTCCCACTAGGTCTGCTCCTACCTTCAACTACGCTAGTCTACCATACCCCTATTAAAGTGTCAACTTCTAGCTTTCATTCTAATGATAGGGTAGTCTAGTACTAGGAAGCGGTCGTCAAGCCTTTCCGCTAAGAATGGACGGACTGATCCCCAAAGTAAGTTCCCCGTTCCAACGCCTGCACCCGGTCGGGGCATAACAATCTTGTTGAACTTATGGGAGTTAACGATATGGAGAAGTTCATCAGTGGAGCGATGAATCAGCCGTAGGTCGGCGGTGGGATCAGTCCATAGATGTTTAGTGGGGAAAGTTATGAGGTTGTAGCCTGCGAAGTAGTGAGCGTGGTTACCGTAGGTTCGTAGTAGGGTACCGAGTGCGTTAGAGAGTCGAGGATAGCGTTCAGCAGCCTCACCAGCGCACCCTCGCCCCATTATAGCCTCACCATTAGCCTTCAACGATCCGTTAGTCGTAATGACACGTACGTCGGCGTCATTCAACTTCTCATCCCACAGATCTATTCTAGCTTCTAGCATGATTGTAGACCTCGCTAAACGCTCTAGTTGCAGCATGAAATGTGGGTTCGGTTGATATAAACTCACCGTCAGGACTGTAAAGGTCGTACCTCCATACTATTCCTCTACGGAGAGCGATTCGTACGTGCCGAATCTCCCAGCCCAGATTATTCCGATATATTCGTGGGCCTCGTGAATCCTCCAGTGTGTACTTACGGAATGAGCGACCGTGGAAGTCGCGTTCGGTAAACGATAATACACTTGTAGGAATGCTCACGATGCAAACGGTATCCCCTCTTTGTATTTCTTGTATGAGATAAGAGAGCCCCACGAACGGCCAGCTTCTACATCAATCTTAACTGGTACCTTGAGAGGGTAGACTTGGGTCATGATAGGGAATACTTCGGTTGCGAGAACATCATATTCACTCTCTGGGCCTTCCAGTACAATCTCGTCATGGACTTGAAGAATGATCTTAGTACGTAGGTTCATTTGTTGAAGTAGAGAGTGTACCGATAGTATGCAGAGTTTGAAGTAATCAGCCGCTGAGCCCTGAACCGGGACGTTAATAGCTGCCCGCTCAGCCTCTCCACGGATTGCGCGGTCGCTTGCGGTAATGTTAGGGAGGTAGCGGCGGCGTCCAAGGATCGTTTCAGCGTAGCCGTTTCGTCGGGTGAAAGCTCGGACAGCCTCTTGCCATGCCAAGATACCGGGGTAGGCTCCGTAGAATCCATCGATGAACCTCCTAGCTTGATCTAGGGTAAGCTTGAGGGTAGGGGTACGCATCAGGACGCCCTGTTCACCGATCCCATAAAGGGTGCCGAAGCCAACAGTTTTAGCAATAAACCGGGCGTTCTTCCACTCCAATGGTAGCATTTCATCTTCGGTCTTTCCAGTTATGAAGGTGGTGGTGTTATCGTGGATATCCATACCTTCGGTGATGAGCCGGATCATGTTCTCATCATCGCTAAGGTGAGCAGCCATACGCATCTCGATCTGTGAAAGGTCGGGAGCGTAGAGAAGGTGGTCGGGGCGGGATGCTACGAATCCCTTACGGATCGTGGCCCCCTCCAAATCTACTGAAACATCATCTCGCTTTCGTGCTGGTATGTTCTGGAGATTCGGATTCGCGTAGCTAACGCGCCCAGTCTCGGTACCTGTTTGCTTGCACTCGGGATGAATTCGTCCATCAAGAGGATCAATCCAAGTTGGGAGTCCGTCAATGTAGGTGCTAAGCATCTTACGTATTCCGCGAATAGTAAAGATGTTTCGGACGAGCGGATTGTCAATGTGTTCTCCTAGAGAGACTCGATCTGTCGGGTACTCGGGGTGTCCCCTACGCTTCTTTGGCTTCGGAATAACATAGGGATGATCCCCAAAATACAGGGTGTCTCGGACTTGTAGGTAGGCGTTAACGTTGATGACTTTGCCGATCAGCTTAGCCTGCTCAACAGTTTGCTCGACCTGAGCCTGCTCTAGGTTAGCCTTAGCCTCAGCCAGTTTAGAGGGATCGAATGCGATTCCCGCCCTCTCAGTTGCTACAATGATCTCAGTGAAGGGAAGCTCTACATCGGTGTAGAGGTGGGATAGGTCGAGGGAGCGTTCAGCTAGTTTAGGGGCTTGATAGAGATGTAGTCGAAGTGAAGCATCTGGGTCTTGGGCTGCGTACTCCACCACCTCATCCTCGATGGTATCTTGGGCTGCTCGCATATCGAGTTGATTCTCACCTCTCCAGTCCTTAGACTTGAAGCGTTTGAACTTATCGATGCGGATCATCTCGATACCATAAGCGTGGTGGATTCCATCCTTCAAGGAGAGTGGATGATCCCCCAGCAGCCACGCTTCGACCATCGTGTCTCGATAGTTCTTTATCGTAATACCGATGGACTCACAGATGTGCCTCTCGAACTTCGCATTCGAGACGATCTTAATACGCTTGGGATCTTCCAATCCCATCTTGAGATCCTGCATTAGCTCGATGGCTTCTTCTTTCACCTGAAAGGGATAGTAGAGGCCGTTGCCGATCTCATTACACACTCCCACTCCCACAATACCGGCAGCGCGTCCTAGTCTATCGGTTTCAAGGTCGAAGCCGAATGGGAGATTGTCAGGGGCGTACACCACGTCCATGATCTCATCCCATGATGCCTTAGTCTTACGAAAGGGGATGCTCTCAGGAAGCTTAGGGGCTTTCCCCTCCAACGTTAGTCGTACGTTCTTAAGTTCCGCTACGTACCCAGCCATTAACCCTACGACGTTGCGAAGTACGAATGCTGGGTGGACGGTAGGCATGATCATCCGCTCCCGTCCCAACACCTCCCGCTTATAGATGTTCCCCCGCACCTGCGTAATCGAAGATTTCTCTTCTGGCATGAACCATCGAAAGGCGGAATCACCTAGACATATGATTAGGTCAGGGTCTACTTTAGCGATTTCTATGGTGAGCCACTGCCGACACGCCTTAATCTCGGGGCCCGTAGCTTTACGGTTTTCGGGTGGGTGACAATGATTCACATTAGTCTTATAGAGATCATTGAGATCCCACCCCGCTTGCTTACAAGCGTTGGTTAGCAGTTGTCCACTTCTCCCAACAAGTGGCTTACCATCACGATCTTCCTCTTCGCCGGGGGATTGTGCGACGAACATTACTCGGGAGGGGTAGGTGCCGAATCCCGGTACTACTCGACGGCGAGTCGATGAGAGAGTGCAATCCCTACACGATAGGAGTCCGGGGAGAATCATGAGTCCAAAACTAGGGTCGATGGGATCGGGTGAGAGATCAGTCACTTAAGCAGCCTATCCTTAAGTTGAGATGCGCTGTAACTATACGGTGCTAACCACATACCAGTAAGGTTGGCCCAGCGCCGAAACTCTTGCGGCGAAAGCTTTTTGGACATCTCAATATAGGTATCCATCATGGGATTAGTTGGTTCTAGTTCATTCTTCGTCATTGATTTGCTCCAACTCGTCGCCCATCTCAACAGTACCGAGTAGCTGTCGGCCCTTACGAAGTATGGTAAGATATTCGTGTGCGAACGGTATCCCAGTGTTGTTGACCCCGTTGCTAACAGTGTTGTGTTGGACTTTGATTATCCTAAGCTCCTTGTGGAGAGCAAGGAGCAATAGCTTGTCTGCTTCAGTGATGTCATCCGTTAGAAAGTAGGTACGTCCACTGTTGCGGGTGCGTAAGTCCGCCAGTAGCAGTGCAATACGCCCATTCTCACTAAGTACCATACGTAGGAACTTAAGAGTCAACCGCATCCTATTAAGGTACTGGGCGTAGGTACCGTTGCTAAAGTCGTTGGGGTTCTCACTGTAGCGGATCATGCTCCAGTAAGGAGGATGCAAGAATATGAGGTCGGCACCTTTACCATCGGTGACTGCACTTACCTCATCTACAATCTTCCACTGAGTCTTGTGGCTAAGGATATCATCCCCATTCTTAAGATCATAGCCCAAGTATGGGGTACCTAACGTGTGACAAACATCTTGGGAGGTTCCACTACCCTCCATCGGATCTAGTACAAGAGTGGGAGAGAATGACTCGATCAGGTCTTTGACTAGATAGCCGGAACAGTTACCACGCCATCCCCCATTTCCCCACGGCCCTCTACTGGGGTAGCTTGCGATTGTTGATGTGAAAGCCATTTAGGATTAGTGCTCCATCCCGGTAATTGTAGTGACTCTAGGTGTCACTTTATGGTATTCCGCTTGAAAGCGCAAGTCAGTAATGATGTAGGTACGTGAATCAGGATGCACAATGATCCAATCACCAGCATGGAGGTACTGGATACCGTGGAAGCCAAGCATGTAGATCTCAGCACGACGACCTTCACCAAATACTACACTACTGAATAGAGGTATAGCAGCAAGCGAGGATGGAAGGTCAATCCCAGCAGCTATGCACTTGGTAATGTTAGAGAGTATATCTTCTGTGATTCTAAGTGCTTGTACTTGGGGAGGATTAGTCTCATAGAGTTCAAACTTAGTCGTCGATATCATCTGGGATCTCTCCTGTGTCCATGTTTGTGTGGATAAAATCGTAGACTGCTTGGGCACCGACTGGCCCCCACCCCGGTACGAGACGCAGGGCGGACGGTGGAAGCTGGTACAGTAGTCCGAGAGACTTGTACATCTCCAGTGCGTCCGCCGCTTTCTTCTCACCTACACCGGGAAGGGTCATCAGATTTGATACACGCGCATCGAGAGCTTCACCGAGAGGGATGAGAGTATCGTAGCTCAACTGTGCTGGTCGAAAGCCCTGATGCTCGTCGTACGGTTTATTCCAGTACTTGTAGTTTTGGTGGATGCGGTACGGAACTTCATCCCGATTGGCAGCGTACTCAACAATAACCCCATGACACTGAGCAGCGAAAAGGATATCAGCTACTCGCTCGTACGGTGGGGTTGGGACTCCGGGTAGATATACACGCCCGGCTCGGTCAACTTGTATGGGCGACTCCACCATGAGAATACGCACGTCATAACGATCAATGAGCCCCGAGAGTTGGAAGATGAGTCTACCACTACTAACTTTTCCAAGTAAGTCTGAGACTGAGCAAAGTTCAATTGCCACGGTGGGAGCACGACCAAGTTTTGGGTGATTCTCCGCTCCACGAAAGATGTAGTCTCCAAAGTCAATCGCTCCATTAACAGTGATGTTTTCTTGGCCGAAGAGTCGATTGAGTTGGGTGAGCAATACAGGATGGGCTTTTGCTTCACGCGAGTCAATCGTCAGCACGGGTGTCTCCGTGGAAAGTGATCTTATCCTCTTTCATTAGAAGAGTAACATCGTTCTGGTGAACAAACGTAACGATACCGGGAGCCTCAGCTATCTCTAGGGTTAGGGAGTCGGGCTCAATCTGACTTACGTAGATAAGTACCTGATTCCTCCCTCGCACTCGATGATCCCGGAATTTCGATTTAGGTTTTCGGAGAAAGCTTAGCATCCTGCGGCCTCCAACCAACAATAACCTATGAGGTAATTGGGATATCGTTCTTCGCTTGGAACGTATCGTGTGTGTTGATGATACTGGTAGAAGAGTACGTCGCGTACATGCCACTTCCTATCGCCTGTCCAGAAAGATACCTGCCAGCGTGGACGAAAGCGTGTTATAGAGCCGGGTACCAGTACTGGATCACCTACTGACAACTCTATGTGGTTAGCATCAGGTGCTGTATGTTCGTAGAACATCACGAACCACTGTCCGTAGATGAAGCGGGAGTACCAGTGTTGGCAGTGAGATCGGGAGGATTGAGGGCTGCCTCAACAGATTCTTTTATCTTAGCAGTCTCGGTAGGGTCAACAACGTTGGTGCTTGACCCCTTTATGTGTTCACGTCGCAACTCGTTTAACATAATAAAGACATCTCGGTCGTACTCAGCCTTGATGAATAGATCGCGACCACGATCCTTCATTACTGCTAGGGTGCGTACAGTCTTAGCGGAGGTACGTACACCACGCTCACCACGATTAACCTGTCGAATTGCCCACACCATAACAATGGTGTCTACTAGTCCAGCCAATCGGGGAGCGCCTTGGGGTTTGAGGCCGATGGCATCGAACAGCGTCATCTGCTCTCTCTTACCCTCGCGACCTGCAACATCGATAATCTCGGTAATATGCTGGAGACATAGTATGTTGGCTCGGGTGTTGAGGATGGCATCCTTAACGATAGATTCAAACGTCGTAGTCACGAGTGTCCATGCTGAAGCGTCGAACCCACCGAAACCCTTACCATCTATTGCTCGCTGGATCGTGCTGTCGTTAAGGTCAATTCCCTTGACCCTTGCGACTAAGACTTGTGCCATCTCGTAGATTCGCGAGGCAAGGTCAAACACTATCCAGTCACCGGGTTCAGCTTGCGCTCTGATAGTGGCGTAGGCGTCCCGTAGCTCATCCCAACTAGCTGCCGGGTAGGGATAGACATTTCCACCATTCTCGCAGTACAGATAGTCGAACTCATCCCCTGCATTGAGGAAGGATGGCATAGTGTCGTCTGTGTCGAGAACAAAGAATCTCTTGCTCTTGCGCCCGTGATCAATTGCATCTTGATACTCTTGGGCCGCAAGTCTCATGTAAGCGTAGGACTTCCCACTTACGGTATCGCCTAGTAGGAGAATCTTCTCACGCTTAGGATGGAGAGTGGGACGAATGTTAGTACGGGCCGATACTCCAGTAGGAGATGCCATTACTGTGTTACTAGCAACAGCGTTACCAGCTTTGACCGGGACTATTGATTGGCCGGGGACAATTCCGCGAGGGGGTGGGGAACCTGCCGGTCGTTGAGGTTGCATCGGAACTGCCACGATAATACGATCCTTTAGACTTGCAAGTGGGGAGAGTAGCTGACACTATCTCTCCCCACTCTAGGTAACCCACAGTGATAGCTAGTCCTATCTTGGAGGGGGGGTTACTTCTTACCAGCGACGGGAGTCTTAGCTTCGGCAGCTTCCTGTACCGTCATAGCAGCGGCGAGTCCGGCAGCGACACGAACTTCGTTATCGTAACCGTAGACACTCATCGGAACTTCGACGACGATACTGCGACCGTCAAAGCCAGGATATTCCTGACGGACACGGTGATACTTGAGACCGATCAAGTCGGCAAGGCTGTTGATACGCACGGTCTGCGCGTACTGAGGATCGCTGGATACGCCAAGAATCTCGAAGGCCGCAAGCCACAATCCGTACTTGCTGGTCTTGGTTGCCTTACTCCTACGTGGCTTACCATCTGGCCCGGTCTTGAGCTTCGGCAACGCAAGATACTGAATGGTGTTCTGGTACTCCAGATCCAGTTCCTCGTAGTTGTCGATGCGCTGATGAATCTCGATCTGGTCGCCGGTGGTGAAGGTCTTACCCGGTTCACCCTTAACCTCTTTGACTTCACCACCCGGAGTGGACTTGAAGCCAATGATGGTGACATCGCATTCAGCGAGTCCACCTTCAGAGAGGTCATCCATGCTGACCGACATAGTTTCGATGTCCGTCATCGCGGATTCATCGATACCGAACACTGGTTCCTTGTGTTCCTTTGGCTGAGTCATTTGAGCTTAGATCCTTTATTTGGGTGTTGTGGTACGTTGGTACGTTAGCGTTGTTGATGTTGGTATGTGAGCGCGAGTGTTAGTATTTCGTCAACCGCATGACCTCCATTGACAGTGTTAAGGGTACCATAAGTGAGAGAAGGTGTCAACTCTCAATCATTGGACTATTTTACTACCTTAGTTTCGGTGCCCACCCGTTCTTACAGATGAAGCATGGATCAGTGGCGACGATACATCCGCACACTGAACACTTAGCCCATTGAAGTTTGTTGAATTCAGTGAACCAGCCAGTTGCTTGGTTACAACCACACTGATCTTGATCCCAACAGCCATCCTCATCATGGTGCGCCATTAAGTGACGACAGGTACACCACAAAGATACTAATGGTGGGTAGCTAACTGGTTTGAGTACCACTTACCACTCGCTTAACCGAAACAGGTTCGCCTGATCGATAGACTACGTCATAGATATCCTCGACAGTAACGATATCCTCCTTATGCTCATTATGCTCATTATTAAGAAGCTGATCACAAGCATCACAATCGTAGTGGTGCTTCTTGATCCCCGCAATTATGCGACTAGCATTCTCCAGTGCGAGATGCATTCTCTCGTTAGTTGCCGCCACCGTCCAGCTTGCGATCTGGTACTGTAACAACTCTTTCTTTAGCCGGATAATTTGACCTTGAAGGGATACTACGTCCTCGTTTGTTGGGGAGGGTTTTGGACTTTCCTGACTTCCATCGACCATGACGATCTCCCTTGTAGTTGTAGAATGTTGAGCCGGTGTGTCCCCGACGCTGTCGCATCTTACTTGTCATTCATCATCAACCGTAGTCTGCATCCTTGAATGCGTGAGTGTAGTAGCACTTGCAACACGTTATTTCTACGTATCGTGTTAGTTCACCACACAATTCCTTTAGATAGAATATCTCTCGGTGTTCATGGTGTGACTCATTGAGATAACCTTTCGAGTTGCACCCAGCCGATACCTCAATTGGTAGTGCTGTACGGATATCTTTTGGCTTTCGGTGAAACAATCTCATTAGAGAGAGACTCCTGTCTGCATAGCAAGGGCGCGAAGGGCTCGATAGATCCCATCGTAGACCTTCCAACCATCCCACACGAGATTATCCCTAAACCACTTCGGGAAGTGAGCCTTGTTAGCTCCGTAGAACCACCCGAACTGGGCGTCGAGAATGATGGTAGGGCCATCATGATCAGGTGCGCGCTTCACTCGACCAGTTGCTTGGACGATCTGACAGATAGTGTAGTAGGTGTAGAAGTCCTTATCTACTTCTTTGCGCTTGATAACAGCAGGGTCATCCAACGGCATGTACCAGAGTTTAGGGATGAGTTGCCACTTAGGTTGATAGGGGAGATCCAATCCAGTGCTAATGGATTGGCCTACAATAACATGGGGCTTGGGGTTAGTGACGTAGGTTGTGATTACCTTATCTTTGACAGGAAACCTAGCCATACCCACACTACCGCTAGTGCTGGCAGCATCATACGCCAAGAATCTATGGCGTAGTTCAGTGTTGTTAAGGTAGTCATCCCGCAATTTCACACTGGGTACGTGGATTAGTCCCTTATCATTCATGTAGAGGTTAGTGAACCGATCCATGATCTTAAAGACGTACTTCCACTCGTTTGGCTTAGTCTTGTACCCCAATTTTATAGTGGGACAGTAGTAAATCTGAGACTTGGTGCGGTCGAATACCTTGCCCGCATCGATGACTTCAACATCGTTAATGTCGATGCCCAGAGTCTTGCATAGGAGTTCGGGCGCGAGGAATGCTGACATCAATACTACCTTGTGTCGAGCGGCAGCCAAGATGCGCCGGAACCCGTACTTACCGTAGATTGGCTTTAGGAGTACACTCTCGCGGGTGGGCTGAATGACCCACTCATCATACTCACTACTACTAAGAGCGTTGAGGTCTTTCATCGCATTGATAACCCTAGTGATCGAGTGAATACGTCCTACTAGGGTATCGATTGCGGCATCCTCAGGAATAACAAGCCCGAGATCACCGCCGTCCCAGTCGGGAGCATCACCGTCCGCAAAGTCCTCGTCCGGTGTGATCTTGAGTCCCATTGCTACCAACCGAGATTGGACTGTTACTTTGGCACGGCGGGCAAATCCGATGTTAGCCCGTGACCACGCTACCCAATCTTCCATTACCGTAGGGGTAGGGTTGGGAAGATGCAACGATGCGTCCCGTAGGTCGGAGTAGGAGAAGTCAAGGATACCGGCAGCCATCAAAAGGAGATCAAGTTCGTGGGCTTCGTCGCAGATAATCCAGTCGCGTGAGAAGAACGCACTTCCCCGACTCTTGGTCTCGTTCAACCAAAATGCGTAGTTCTGGATGCTAACCTCAGCCACCACACTCTCAGCCTTTTTAGAGAAGTAGTCACACTCGGGCCAGATGATAGGGGTACCAGTCTGGTAATCCCATGTACCCTTTAGTTCGCACTTCGCACCGATAGTACAGGGGGCACGATCAGCCCCTCGACCTGTCTTGTTACAAATTGAGTGTCGGCGTCCAGCCATCATCTTCGCGTTATGGAAGTCCCTCATGTACTGCTCTTGAAGGTTGATGGTTTGAATCAACACGATAGCATTGGCACCAACGGAGCGGGCGGCTGCAATCGGGATAATAGACTTCCCGGTGCCGCACTCGGCTTCAAGCATGATAATCTTCTTAGGAGAATCTACGATGCGTTGAGCAAGCTCCTTCTGCCCATCTCGCCACTTCCACTCTCGGGGTACGATGTCGAGATCAAACAGCTTCGAGGGGACAATTACCTGTACTGGTGGTGGGATTGTTTCTGGGATCTCTAGTTCCATTGTGGGCCTATCCTTTCCTTACTAAACTATTACCTCTAAACTACGCCAATGTTAATGTCGCCTACTGTATCTACATCCTCTCCGTAGTAAGTGTTCTCTCCTAATATCCCGCCTGATTGAGCGAGACTGACCACGTAGTCATCTACTATGAGTCCTTGTCGGATGAGGATGGCCATCGGTTCGCGCATCTCATTCTCATGCAGAAGAATCTTTGAGAAGTAGTTTTTCCAGAAGGGTGAATCTTGGGAGGTAGCACCTGCGATCCATTCATTGATGAGATCGGCTGCCTCAACGTACTCGTCGATTGCCATGAGTGTCTTTACTGATGTCGCAATCGCTTTAATAGATTCTTGTGCTTCGTTCATCACGTTGGAGCGGGCTGTTACCCTACCCCCCGACTTCTCTAGAAAGATACGTGCGCGGAGGGCTGGGTCTACGTTGAACTGATCGTCGGGATTGTCGCTGTTGAGTTGCTTACTTATCTTATTAAGCTCAGCCATTCCAATAGCGATGCACCAGCGGAAGAATGCCCCTCGTGTGGGCCAGATGGTAGGGAGTTTAGTGCCGGGCATCTCCCTGATGTGATCGATTGCTGAGATCCAATGATGAGGTACCCTAGTATTGACGACGACGCCTTCACTATCTCCTAGGGATGCGGGGTAGTCTACTAGAGCGGCTTCACCCGCGAAAGCTGTGGGGATTTCATCAAGCCACTTGGCTGGATCAGCAGGTAGCCCATCGTGAGCTACATCAACCGCGACATCGAATAGGGATTTACTAATCCCACTATACTCACTTGGTTGTCCCACCCTGATAGCTCCGAACTCCAAAATTGTGGGCGGCAAGGCTGTTAGTTATACGCCCAAAGTCTTGTGGGTGCAATGTACTGTTGTTAAGGTGGGCTCATTGTACCACTGCATTAGGAAAGTGTCAACTTCTAGTATTGTAGTCTAGTAGGTTAGGCGGTGCGAAGCTTCTCAGCCCTCTTAATCTCACGGATCTTCCGGGCCTGTCCGCTAATACCTAGCTTCCTCAGCCAGTGGCTAAAGGTTGGAGGAAAGAGATCGAGTGAGTTAGCAGCATCACGCTGCGTCGGCTGCGTTGACAATGCTTCCAACATAAGAATGCGGATGTCTTTTGGCTTTCTTGTAGCCTCATCGATGTACTCCCACTCCAAGTCCTCCATCTCACGGGTCTTTTCGATCCCGTCGGACATTGGAAACTCGTCGAGGATCTTACGCACAAGGGAGTTTGGACTAGTCATAATAGTAGATGTAGGGAATGAAGTAAGCGAAGGAGTCACAGCGCACCTTAAAGCGTGGAGTTAGTTACTTACCAGTGTAACAGCTAAGCTTGTAAGTGTCAATTATAGTAGAGAGTTATTGTAAGGGAGGGGTTAGGTATTGACAAATAGGTCGATACCCGAGAAAGTTAGAGTATGCCTATGCCAATGAGTCAGCCTACGGGAGAGGTTCCTGCTAGCTTTAATCCCACTAAGAACTGCGGTGCCACTATTAAAGTGGATAAAGCAGATCCTAATAGTCCTACTACTGTGTGTATGAACGCGGCTGGGAAGATCAACGGTAGGTGTAAGTGGCACGGCGGTTCTCTACAGGCACGGGCTGGGGGTCAAGCTGTACGTGAGACGCTTCTCGCGCGCGCGTCCGCTATAAGAAACAGTGACCAGCTTCTCACACTCGACAACGAAATCGCTGTAGTCAAAGCGATTATCGAGCAGAAGTTTCGCATGTACGACGACCTCTATAGTGTTGCGAATGTGCTGATTGATCGGATTCAGTCAG